>Ga0247592_1000003_pt1 | contig 29414 bp, 34 predicted proteins | sample 54RmetaT_FD_186106 | JGI IMG/M metagenome (GOLD analysis project Ga0247592, IMG submission 186106) | Metatranscriptome of seawater microbial communities from Monterey Bay, California, United States - 54R (Metagenome Metatranscriptome) | ecosystem: Environmental > Aquatic > Marine > Coastal...
GAAATCTTTTATGTTTTACTTGACAATAATATATTTTCTTTTAGTTTTAAAAGCTTTTCTCTAACCCCATGCCCCCCGCCCATGTAGCTCAGTCGGTAGAGCGCGTCCTTGGTAAGGACGAGGTCGGCGGTTCAAATCCGCTCGTGGGCTCCACATAAATTCATAACAGTCAAATTAAATGGCCAAAGAACAGTTCCAACGCACTAAACCTCATGTAAACGTAGGTACCATAGGACATGTAGACCATGGTAAAACAACTTTAACGACAGCAATTTTGCACGCTCAAGCCCGACAGGGACTTGCCGAAGTTAAGAGTTATGCTGACATCGCTAAAGGCGGAACAGTACGCGATGCTTCCAAAATTGTTACCATCGCAGTGTCTCATGTTGAGTATGAGTCAGAAAATCGTCACTATGCACATGTGGATTGTCCCGGTCATGCTGATTTCGTTAAAAATATGATCACCGGCGCCGCCCAAATGGATGGTGCCATTTTAGTTGTCGATGCGACAACAGGCCCTATGCCACAAACTAGAGAGCATATTCTTCTTGCACGACAAGTTGATGTACCAAATCTTGTAGTATTTCTTAACAAATGCGACTTAATGTCTGGCGATGATGAAGAGTTGTTAGAATTAGTTGATATGGAGATACGTGACCTTTTGAGTAAATATGATTTTGACGGCGACAATGCAAAGATTATACGAGGTTCAGCAACCAAAGCACTTGAAAATGAAGAAAGTGATTTAGGTTTAGGTTCAATACAAAAACTAATGGAGGCGATTGACACTGAAGTTGCAGAACCCGTAAGAGACGTTGATAAACCTTTATTAATGGCTGTTGAGGATGTATTCACAATCACAGGTCGTGGTACAGTGGCAACCGGAAGAATTGAGCGGGGTATAATTAAAGTTGGGGAGGAAGTTGAGATCGTAGGTCTTGGTGAATCTAGAACAACAACTTGTACTGGCGTTGAAATGTTTCGGAAAGAACTAGGCGAAGGACAAGCTGGAGACAATGTAGGTATTCTACTTCGTGGTATTGAAAAAGCTGACATACAGCGTGGGCATGTTATTGCGGCTCCTGGTAGTATAAAACCTCATACAAAAGCCAAGGCACAAATTTATGTTCTTAATAAAGAAGAAGGTGGACGGCACACCCCATTTTTTAAAGGTTACCGTCCACAGTTTTTCTTTGGTACAGCTGATGTTACCGGTATCGTTGAGCTCCCTGAAGGAGTTGAGATGGTTATGCCCGGTGATAATCTAGGTGTTCAAATTGAACTTCAAAAGTCTATTGCTATGGAGTCAGGTCAAAGATTTGCTATCCGTGAGGGAGGCAAAACTATAGGAGCTGGTAACATTACTGAGATCGCTTAATTTACTAGTTATAACTCGTTTCCACACCCAAAATTTTGGGGAGAATAGCTCAATTGGTAGAGCAACGGTCTCCAAAACCGTAGGCTGTGGGTTCGAGTCCCTCTTCTCCCGCCACTTAAAATTATAATTACCTCATAGTTTTGAATCCATTTAAAAAAGTTAGAACCTTTTACAAGGAAACTATCGCCGAACTTGGGAAAGCAAGTTGGCCATCTTTTGCGGAGCTTAGGGAGTCTACAATTGTAGTAGTAATTGGCGTAATTATCCTCGGTTGCTTTATATCAGTTTCTGATTTTTCGTTATCCAATTGGGTTGAATTTTTTACTCAATTGGTCCGTGCCAGTTAAAATATTATGAATGATTCTTCAACAACAGAAATGAGATGGTATGCAGTGCAATGCTTATCAAATCATGAGGACAAAGTTCGTAGATATTTAGCCAAGTATAAAGAGGATGATGAAGTATTCGCTAAGGACTTAAATGAGGTTTTGGTTCCAATTGAGACTGTTTCCGAAGTAAAGAATGGTAAGAAAAAGCAAAGGGATCGTAAATTCTATCCCGGTTATGTTTTTGTTGAAATGAAACTTTACGATGAAAGTGGAACATTAAAAAAGGAGCCATGGTACAAGATTAAAGAAACTGATGGAGTTATTAATTTTATTGGTAGAGAATCACCTACCCCTCTTAGGGATGATGAAATTGGTCGGATTCTAAATCAGGTTGACGAAGCCAAAGGTAAGGAAGTACCAAAAGTTCAATTTTCTATCGGGGAAGTTGTTAAAATTCTCGATGGTCCATTTCTTAATCTTACTGGTGATATAGAAGAAATAGACCCCGCCAAAGGAAGCCTAAAAGTTTCTGTTTCAATCTTTGGTCGTTTCACTCCTGTTGAATTAGAATTTTGGCAAGTTGAAAAAGCCGATCAAGAATAAATTTTATAATGTCTAAAAAAGCTGTTGGTCTCATAAAACTACAATTACCCGCTGGTGCCGCAAATCCTGCTCCACCTGTAGGTCCTGCACTCGGAGCTCAAGGTGTTAACATCATGGGTTTTTGTAAAGAGTTTAATGCTAAAACTAAGGATCAGTCTGGTTTGATTTTACCTGTCGTAATAACTGTTTACGCTGATAAATCATTCAGTTTTATTCTAAAGTCTCCACCTGCTGCAGTTCTATTAAAAAAGGCTGCGGGCTTAGCTAAAGGTTCAGGAGTACCCAATCGTGATAAAGTTGGTTCTGTTAATCGTGAACAAATTCTCGAAATTGTTAAAACTAAACAGAAAGATTTGAACGCTTCTGATGAGGATGCCGCTTGTAGAATTATTGAAGGTACTGCAAGAAGTATGGGTATCGAAATTTCTAAATAATATAATCTATGAATTCACGAAGTAAAAAGTACCGAAAATCAGTTGATAGTTATTCCCCTGATCAATCATTTACTTTAACAGACGCATTTCAAACATTGTCGAGTTTTGAAAAAGTAAATTTCGACGAAACTATTGAAATTTCTTGTTCCTTAGGGGTTGATCCTAAGCAAAGTTCTCAAGGCGTTCGTGGAACGATAAATCTACCACATGGTAGTGGAAAAGAAGTTAAGGTTATCGTTTTTACTGATAATTCTGATGAGGCTTTGAAAGCTGGTGCGGATCATGCCGGGCTTGATGAACTAATAGCAAAAGTTAAAGACGGTTGGACTGATTTTGATGTTGCTTTATCAACGACGGACGCCATGAAAAGTGTTAGATCTATTGCTAGGGTTTTGGGCCCTCGTGGATTAATGCCTACACCAAAAGCCGGTACGGTTACAGATAATATTGCTGAAGCAATTACAGCAGTTAAAGCTGGTCGAGTTGAATTTAAAATGGACAAAACAGGTGCACTAGCTGTTATTGTTGGAAAGCGTTCATTCGAAACCGAACAGTTAGCTGAAAATGCGAATGCAGCATTGGAGGCGGTTATTTCTGCTAGACCAGATGGCTTTAAAGGAAAGTTCATTAAGAGTGTTTATATCAGCAGCACCATGAGTCCAAGTGTGAAGATTAATCCAAGTACACTAAACTTATCCTAATTTATTACATATGAGACCTGAAAAAAATTATTTAATAAGAGAAGCTTCTGATTACCTATCAAAATCAGATTACTTCTTTCTTACTGATTACAAAGGAATTAACTCCGAAGATACTTCCACACTGAGGAATAGATTATCTGAGAAAGGTGCTGAGTTTCATGTGGTTAAAAATAGTTCATTAAACCTTGCAGCTAAAGATAAAAATCTACCAGATTTATCTGACTATCTATCCGGACATACAGCAATTGTAGTTGGTGGAGAGGATCCATCAGGAGTCGCTAAGGCACTTTTAGAATATAACAAAGAGTCCAAAAAGGTAACTCTCAAGGCAGGTGCTTTAGGTGATCGGTTATTAACATCTGATCAAGTTAAACAATTAGCAGCATTACCAAACTTAGAAACTTTAAAATCTCAATTCTTATCACTTCTTAATACACCATCAACTCAATTGGTAAGTGTATTAAGTGCTCCGGCTCGTTCTATGGCAACAGTTTTGCAAGCTAAAGCAGATAATTAATTACCATTTCATTTTCCGGATACTCTATCCGAAATAACCATACTATTAACCACCAACCTAGAAGAAATTAGGGGTTCCCCTTAAACACCAATAGGTACTAATCATATTCAGGACAGGAGGTATATTAAAATGTCAGATATAACCAAAGACCAAGTTGTTGATTGGCTAAGTAGCCAGTCAGTTATTGAGATCTCAGATCTCGTTAAAGAGCTCGAAGATAAATGGGGCGTGAGTGCAGCAGCACCAGTAGCAGTTGCCGCAGCGGCTCCTGCAGCCGGCGGAGATGCTGGCGCTTCAGATGAGGCTCAAACTGAATTCGATGTTGTTTTAGTCGAATTTGGTGGTAACAAAATTGCCGTCATCAAAGAAGTTCGCAGTATAACTGGACTTGGCCTTAAAGAAGCCAAAGAACTTGTTGAAAGTGCTCCTAAACCAGTTAAAGAAGCTACATCGAAAGATGATGCTGATGAAATTGCGAAAAAACTAGAAGCTGCTGGTGCAAAAGTAGAAATCAAATAATGTATTTGTTCTCTTTTTCTTAAGCTTTAAATAAAGCCGTATGGTTGCTTGTCAATCTGCGGCTTTTTTTGTTCTCTTACCTACCCAAAGATACATATAACTATTATGGATACAGCACTTCGTAAAAATTTCGGTAAACTAACCGAAGCCATCGAACCACCAAATTTGCTTCAAAACCAAGTTGATTCTTTTCATGATTTTCTTCAGAGAGAAGTACCTTCTAGCCATAGAAAGCAAGCGGGATTAGAGGCTGTATTCAGAGAGGTATTCCCAATCATTAGTTATGATGAAAAATCTCGTTTGGAATATGTAAGCTATACAATTGGTGATTCAAAACTTACTGAAATGGACTGCATTGACCAGAACTGTACATATGCGGCACCTTTACAAGTTAAATTGCGATTAAGATTCGAAGTTGAAGGACAAAGCAAACCATTTTATAGTGAAGAGGAAATTTTCATGGGTGAATTGCCCATAGTGACAGAGAGAGGGTCATTTATAATTAATGGAGCAGAAAGAGTCGTTGTAAGTCAACTTCATCGATCTCCAGGTGTAAGCTTTGAGGAGTCAGTCCATACTAGTGGTAAAACCTTACACGGATTCCGTATTATACCGGATCGTGGAACTTGGATTGAAGCTCAATTTGATCAACATGATTTATTGTATGTATATTTGGATAGAAGGCGTAGAAGAAGAAAGTTTTTAATTACTACTTTTTTACGTGCTTTACTTGATTCTGAATCTGACAAAGATAAGGACTCAGATCAAAAGATAATTGAACTCTTTTATGAAATTGAGACATTATCTTTAGATGAACTACTGAAAAGAGAAAATGTCTCTAATTATGTTCTGGTCGAACCAATGTTTGATCGCACGAAAGGAGCTGTTTTAGCAAAAGCGTTCGAACCATTAACTAAAACCTACCTAAGATCTTTTCAAAAAGCTGGAGAAACGCAACTCCGTGCGATTGATACTTCGGTTGATGAAGGTGCAATTATTCGTTGTTTAAAAAAGGATACTACGAAAAACAAAGATGAAGCGCTTAAAGAAATTTACAAAAAGCTTAGACCCGGTGAGCCACCTGATCGTGCTAATGCCGAAGCCTTAATCAAAAGATTATTTCTTGACTCAAAACGTTACGATTTAGCTAGAGTCGGAAGACATATGTTGAATCTTAAGTTGAATTTAGATTCACCGCTTGAATTGCGTGTTACAACAGTTGAGGACTTAGTTGCTGCAACAAGAAAATTGACTGATTTTAAACGTGGTAAATCGAACGAAGAGAAAGCACGTGAAGATGCTGGTAAATTTTTCGATATGGGAATTGACGATATCGATCACTTAGGAAATCGGCGTGTACGGACTGTCGGGGAATTACTTGCTAATGTATGCAGAAGCGGATTATCTCGTACAGAGCGTGTTGTGCGCGAACGTATGACACTTTACGATCAGGGCGTAGAATCACTTTCCCCGGGCAAACTTATTAATCCAAAGGCACTAACAACAGTTGTGAGAGACTTTTTTGCCCGTAGTCAACTTAGTCAATTTAAAGATCAAATCAATCCACTTGCTGAAATGACGCACAAGCGTCGACTGTCAGCCCTTGGACCTGGCGGTTTGAATCGTGAAAGAGCTGGTTTTGAGGTCCGTGATGTTCATCCAACTCATTACGGCAGAATCTGCCCCATCGAAACACCAGAGGGGCCAAACATTGGATTAATCAATACACTATCAACATACGCCAAGATAGATGAATTCGGTTTTTTACAATCTCCGTATCACCCGGTTAAAAATGGCATTGTTGATAAAAATCCCAAAAATGTTAAATATTTAAATGCTTTTGAGGAGGAACGTTTTTTAATAGCGCAAGCCAATACTGAGATTGATCCCAAAACGAGTAAGTTGTTGGGTCGCGTTACTTGTCGCTACAGAGATCAAGTTAGTGAATATGATGTAACAGAGGTCGAGTTTATGGATGTCTCACCCAAACAAGTTGTTTCTGTTGCAGCAGGGTTAATTCCATTTCTTGAGCACGACGACGCTAATCGCGCATTAATGGGTGCAAACATGCAGAGACAGGCGGTACCCCTACTTCAGTCAGATTCTCCTTTAGTTGGTACCGGAATTGAAAAGAAGGTAGCAGAAGATTCTAAAACTGTAACGGTTTCTGAATCAGAAGGTGTTGTTGCATTAGCTGATGGTAAAAGAATTGTAGTTACAGATGATGGTACTTTACCACCTCGTTTTCTAAAAGAGCCAAAGAGCGATCATAAGCGTGGATTATACTGCTATAACTTAAGAAAATTCTTACGATCTAATGCTGGAACATGTTTCAATCAAAAACCAATAGTTCGAAAGGGAGACAAGGTGAAGGTAGGCCAAGCTCTTGCTGATGGTGCATGTACCGATAAAGGGGAGTTGGCGATTGGTCGTAACATATTGGTGGCATTCATGCCTTGGAAGGGTTATAATTTCGAAGATGCAATTTTAATTTCTGAAAAAATGATCAAGGATGATATTTACACATCCATTCATATTGAGGAGTTTGAAGTTACTGCTAGAGACACAAAACTTGGACCCGAAGAAATTACACGGGACATTCCAAATGCTGGCGAAGAAGCTTTGCGTAACCTTGATCATTTGGGTGTTGTTAGGATTGGAGCAGAAGTCAAGCCTGGTGATATACTTGTTGGTAAGATCACGCCAAAGAGTGAAACTGATTTAGCTCCTGAAGAAAAACTTCTTCGTGCGATTTTTGGTGAAAAGGCGGCAGATGTTAAAGATAGTTCATTGAAAGTTCCATCTGGCACTCAAGGGATTGTGATGGATATAAAAGTTTCTAGCAGAACCGATGCAGAACAGGAAAAGCTCTCACCTTCTGATCTGCGTCGTCAAATGAAACAGATTAAGGAAGATTATAGGAATCAGTCTGACGATCTTCGTTCCCAATTAACTGAGTCCTTATCTAATATCTTGTTGGGTGAAAAAATCCCCCTAAATGTAACAAACTCAGAAACTGGTGATATTATAATACCCTCAAATCGCAAAATCACTAAAACTCTCTTGAGAAGACTTTCTTCTGTTCACAGATTTATTGATATCCCTCCCTCCCCTGTTCGGATTAAGGTTTTTGAGATTATTGAAAGTTATGAATCTAAATTTAATGATTTGGAAGACGATCGTGATCGTAAAATAGAGTCTATCGAGCAAGGCGATTCAATTGATCAGGGTGCAATCAAAAATGTAAGAGTATTTGTCGCCAAGAAGCAAAAGATGCGCGTTGGTGATAAAATGGCCGGTCGACATGGAAACAAAGGTGTAGTTGCTAAAATTGTTGCCGAAGAAGATATGCCATTTCTTCCTGATGGCACACCAATTCAAATTTGTCTTAATCCGTTGGGGGTTCCAAGTCGAATGAATGTCGGTCAAGTTTTAGAAACTCACTTGGGATGGGCTTGCAACAAACTAGGCTTTAAAGTAGCAACCCCAATTTTTGATGGTATTTCAGAATCAAAAATTAAGGATTATCTCAAAGAAGCTAATCTACCTGAAACAGGTAAAACCATACTTTACGATGGATGTAGTGGGGAACCTTTTTATCAGAAGATCGTTGTTGGTTACATGTACATGCTTAAATTAAATCACTTGGTTTCAAGCAAAATACATGCCCGTGCTGTTGGTCCATACAGTTTAATCACCCAACAACCATTGGGAGGAAAAGCACAGTATGGTGGTCAGAGGTTTGGAGAAATGGAAGTTTGGGCATTGGAAGCATATGGTGCTGCCTACACGTTGCAGGAAATTCTCACTGTAAAATCTGATGATGTGGCGGGACGAACTAAAATATATGAATCACTCGTAAAAGGGGATAATTCTTTGCAGGCAGGCACCCCTCAATCATTCAATGTTTTGATGAAAGAGATGCAGAGTCTCTGTCTTGATATTCGAGTTTTAGGCGAGGATGCCCTTTAATTTATTTAAAAATAACCCCTATATAAGGTAAATCATGAGCGTTGAAGCAGTAAATGAAGCACTAGGTGTTGAAGTAGGACCAATGGATCGCGTATCCATAACAGTCGCGTCTCCAGACGTCATAAGATCTTGGTCTAAAGGTGAGGTAAAAAACCCAGAAACTATAAATTACAGAACTTTCAAACCTGAACCAGGTGGATTGTTCTGCCAAAAAATATTCGGACCCGTTCGCGATTATGAATGTGCATGTGGTAAATATAAGCGGATCAAGTATAAGGGTGTAGTTTGTGATCGCTGTGGTGTAGAAGTTACTGTTTCTCGCGTACGTAGAGATCGCATGGGGCATATTGAATTAGCTGTTCCGGTTTCTCATATTTGGTTCCTTAAAAGTATGCCAAGTAGATTGGGTTTGTTACTCAATATGACTGCGAAAAGTTTAGAGCGAGTTTTGTACTATGAGCAATACATGGTAACCGACCCAGGCAGTACACCACTGGAAGAAAAACAATTGCTTTCAGACAAAGAATTCCGAGAGGCTCAAGATGAGTTTGGTGATGAATTTGAAGCAAAAATGGGCGCTGAAGCCGTTCGAGATGTTTTAGGTCGAATTAATCTAGAAGAAGAACTTGAAGAGCTTTACGACCAAATGCACGATACGAAGTCAAAGCAAATCAAGAAAAAATTGGCTAGCAGACTAAAGGTTACACAAGGCTTTCTTCACTCAGGTGCGTCACCGGAGTGGATGGTTTTAGACAGTATTCCGGTTATTCCACCAGACCTTCGTCCATTAGTGCCGCTGGAGGGTGGTCGGTTTGCAACAAGTGATCTCAACGATCTTTACCGACGCGTTATCAATAGGAATAATAGATTGAAGAATCTTCTTCAGCTGAAAACTCCTGATGTTATAATTCATAATGAAAAGCGCATGCTACAAGAAGCTGTTGATGCACTATTTGATAACGGAAGACATGGAAGAGCAATTACAGGGTCTGGTAATCGTGCATTAAAATCTTTAAGCGACATGTTAAAGGGCAAACAAGGTCGCTTTCGTCAAAATTTATTAGGTAAACGCGTTGATTACTCTGGTCGTTCAGTCATTGTCATTGGACCGGAGTTAAAACTTCATCAATGTGGTCTTCCTAAAAAAATGGCTTTAATTCTTTTTGAACCATTTATTATTCGTAGGCTAAAAGAATTGGGTTTTGTTCACACCGTACGGGGTGCAAGAAAAATGATCGAAAGTCGGTCTCCTGAGGTATGGGACATTTTAGAAGAAGTTACTAAGGGTCATCCAATTTTACTAAATCGAGCACCCACTCTTCACCGTTTATCCATACAGGCATTTGAGCCAGTTCTTATAGAGGGTAATGCAATTCGTGTTCACCCCTTGGTCTGTACTGCGTATAATGCTGATTTTGACGGTGACCAAATGGCTGTTCATGTTCCTTTATCAGTTGAAGCGATCATGGAAGCTAAGTTGTTAATGATGGCAACGCACAATATTTTTTCTCCTTCCAGCGGAAAGCCTATACTTACGCCATCACAGGATATCGTTTTGGGTTCTTATTTTTTGACCATGAATCCGAAGTTGGATGTCAAGGACGATGAAAAAGTTCCACTTATTGGTTGCCTAGAGGAAGCACTAAGTGCAATGCATGAGGGTGTCCTAAATTTGCATGATTGGATTGACATGAAAAATCCAGACAAGGGCAAAGAAACACTTTTTGGAATTACAAAGAAAAGTGTAGTTCGTACAACTGTTGGTCGTGTTTTATTCAATACCATATGGCCTGATGAGTTAGGTTTTTTTAATGAACCAGCACTAAAGGGTGACTTAGGTAATCTTATTTTGGAAACCTTTCGCATGCGCGGAAAAGAGGAGACTATCGAATCCCTAGATCGATTGAAAGAAATGGGTTTTGATTATGCTACCAAAGCGGGAATTTCTATCGGAATTTTCGATATGATTATACCCCCGGAAAAGAAGCAACGCATTAGTATTGCCAGAAAAGAAATCGATAAGATTGAAGATCAGTTTAAGAAGGGTATTATAACCCGCGGTGAAAGACATAATAAAATTATTGATGTCTGGACAACTGCAACAGACGATATTGCCAAAGAGGTCTTTACTTGTTTAGATGAAAACTTAGGAAAAGATACCATAAATCCGGTCTATTTAATGATGGATTCTGGAGCGAGAGGAAATCGCCAGCAAGTCAGACAGTTATGCGGAATGCGTGGTTTAATGGCAAAACCGTCAGGTGAAATTATCGAACAGCCTATTCTTGCATCTTTCCGCGAAGGTTTATCCGTTTTGGAGTACTTTATGTCCACTCACGGAGCGCGAAAAGGACTTGCTGACACCGCTCTTAAAACTGCGGATGCTGGATACCTTACGCGAAAACTATGTGATGTCGCCATGGATTGTATCATTGTCTGTGATGACGATGACCGTCGCGATGGAGTTGTCAAAAAAGCCATCATGGAAGGTGACAACGAAATTGTTCCACTTAGGGACCGTATCATAGGAAGATATTCTACTGATGATATCAACAATCCTTCCAATCCAAGTGAAATTGTAATTTCTGCAGGTTCATTAATCACTGAAGATATTGCATCAGAAGTTGACGCACTCGGGATTACAAGAGTCCGGGTAATGTCACCTCTTTCAAGTCGAATCAAAAATGGTCTGACTGCATTGGAGTACGGAATTGACCCATCTACTAATAGTTTAGTCAAACAGGGTTCATCAGTCGGTATTATTGCAGCACAATCAATTGGTGAACCAGGCACTCAGTTAACAATGAGAACATTCCATATTGGTGGAATTGCAAGTGCTGGTCGTGAAGACCCAGTAATAAATGTAAGAAAAGCTGGGAAACTTCGCTATAAGGGATTGCGTTTGGTAACTCTCGCTAATGATCAACAAGTAACTCTCAATAAAACGGGTTCAATACAGGTTTTAGATGAAGACGATAGAATTGTTGATGATTATCCAATTCCTGCAGGTGCCCTCTTGCATTTTAAGGATGGTGACCAAGTTGAGGATGAAGCATTACTTGCACAGTGGGATCCATATAATATCCCAATCTTGTCAGAGAAAAAAGGGGTTATCTCATTTGATGACATGCTACCGGGAGTAACTACTAAAGTAGAGCGTGATGCTTCTGGTGGTAGATCAATGGTCGTAATTGAGCACAAAGAAGATTTAAACCCACAAGTTATCGTTAAGGATTCTAGTGGCACACCTATTGCAACTTATTCAGTTCCGACTGGTGCACAAGTGGCGGTTGATGAAGGAACAAGAATTGATGCTGGTTCCATAATCGCTAAAACACCCAGGCAGGCATCTAAAACACAAGATATCACAGGGGGGCTTCCACGCGTTGCTGAACTTTTTGAGGCAAGAAGGCCAAAAGAAGGAAATGTCGGACAAATGGCTAAGATCGATGGCATAGTTTCAGAAGCAGGTACACTCCGCTCCAAGAAAAGATTGTTGGTCACCAATGAGGAATCCGGACAGGTTGAAGAACATCTTATTCCGCACGGAAAACATGTTTTAGTACAACCAGGCGATTTTGCTCAAAAAGGACAACTAATAACGGAGGGTGCTAAAGATCCTCACGAAATCCTTGAAATCCTAGGGCCATCTGCTGTGCAGGAGTATTTGATCGAGGAAATCCAAAAGGTTTATCGCTTACAAGGAGTGACGATCAATGATAAACATTTGGAAGTTATTATATCAAGAATGCTCTTTAAAGTTCGGATAACCGATCCAGGTGATACTGAGTTTTTCTGGGGCGACCAAGTTGACAGATTTGCTTTCATGGATTCCAATGAAAATATTTCAGAAAAAGGCGGTAAGCCTGCTGAAGGTGAACCTATTTTACTAGGAATAACAAAAGCATCGCTTGAGACAGACAGTTTTATCTCAGCCGCATCATTCCAAGAGACAACACGCGTTTTAACTAATGCGGCCACTCTTGGTAAGGTAGATGACCTTAAAGGTTTCAAGGAGAATGTTATTATGGGACATTTAATTCCTGCCGGAACCGGTCTTCCGAAATGGCGAAGATTAAAGATTGATACCCTTGGTTCTTCGAAAGGTGAAGATAAAATAGCGTAATTATTTTTTAACATTAACAAATAAAACTTGAGGTTTTAGAAAATACTGTTATCTTAAGCAACTTTTCCTCAAATTCCTACTCCATGCCCACTATAAATCAATTAGTAAGAAAAGGTCGTCGCCCCCAAAAGGCCAAGACTAAATCACCTGCCTTGAAAGCCTGCCCTTTTCGAAGAGGAGTTTGCGTTCAGGTAACCACACGAACACCAAAAAAACCTAATTCCGCTATTCGTAAGGTAGCAAAGGTTAGATTAACTACCGGGCATGAGGTAATTGCCTATATTCCTGACGAAGGCCATAATTTACAGGAACATAGCATTGTTCTTTTGCGTGGCGGTCGTGTTAAAGATCTCAATGGTGTACGCTATCATATAGTACGAGGCACCCTTGATTGTCAAGGTGTTGAAAAGAGAAGAAGAAGTCGTTCTAAATATGGTGTTAAACGCCCCAAGAAATAATTTTAGTTATGTCACGAAGACGAAAAGCAGTTAAAAGACCAACGATGCCCGACCCACGGCATGGTAGTCCATTAGTTTCAACTTTAGTAAATGCTGTCATGCAAAGTGGTAAAAAAGCTTTAGCACAGAGAATAGTTTACGGTGCAATTGAGAAAATGGCCGAAAAACTAGAAAAAGGGAATCCTGTTGACCTCGTACTTGGTGCTCTTGAGAATATTCGCCCTAAGATTGAGGTTAAGAGTCGTCGAGTAGGCGGTGCAACCTACCAAGTACCTATTGAAGTTCCTTTTGAAAGACAACAAAGCCTTGCCTTTCGTTGGGTAGTTAAAGCAGCAAGTGCACGTAAAGGCGCCCCTATGGCAGACTCGTTAGCAACCGAGTTAATTGATGCTTACAATAATACAGGATCTGTTGTTAAAAAGCGTGAGGAAACTCACAAGATGGCACAAGCAAACCGTGCTTTTGCTCACCTTCGCTGGTAACTTTTTTAATGAGCGACAACGAAAATTTTTCATCTGCTAATTCTAGCAGTCGACCAACAGTACTAGAGCATACTCGTAACATTGGTATTGCTGCTCACATTGATGCAGGTAAAACCACATGTACTGAACGTGTTTTGTTCTACTCGGGAGTCGTTCATAAGATCGGTGAGGTCCATGAAGGAGGAGCGACTACAGATTGGATGGAGCAGGAACGTGAACGAGGAATTACTATAACTTCAGCAGCAATTTCTTGTGGTTGGACAACCGCAGAAGGTCCATTTGCTACAATACCCCATCGTATAAATATTATCGATACTCCTGGGCATGTTGATTTTACTGCAGAAGTAGAGCGCTCACTCCGTGTTTTAGATGGTGCCGTAGGTGTTTTTACATCTGTTGAAGGCGTACAGCCTCAGTCTGAGACTGTTTGGAGGCAAATGGATAAATACAATGTCCCTCGTCTCGGTTTTATTAATAAAATGGACCGTATGGGCTCAAATTTTCTAGCTGCTGTTGGTAGTATGCGGGATAAGTTAGGAGCTAATGCTCATCCATTGTATTTAGCTATTGGAGCAGAAGAAGGCTTTCGTGGTTTGGTTGATCTGATCAAGATGGTAGCTTATATCTATGACGAAACTGATGCTTCTGGTGTTCGTTTTACGGTCGAAGATATTCCTGAAGATTTAGTTGATTTAGCTAGCGAATATCGTGAGTCTCTTCTGGAAGCAGTATCGGATTTTGATGATGATATAGCCAATAAATATTTGGAAGGTGAAACAATATCAGAAGATGAGTTCAAGCAGGGTATTCGTAAGGCTACCCTTTCCTTGAAGTTCATTGGTGTTATTCCAGGCAGTGCATTCAAAAATAAGGGTGTACAAATGCTTATGGATGCTGTGGTTGACTATTTGCCTAGTCCATTGGATTTACCTCCAATGAAGGGTGAAGATTCCGACGAAAATCCCGTAGAGGTTTCTCCCGATGATAGTGCAAAAGTAGCTGGGCTAGCTTTTAAATTAATGTCCGATCCTTATGTTGGAAAATTAGTTTTTTATCGTATTTATCAGGGTACCCTTAAAAAAGGTTCTACATTATATAATCCGCGCACCCGAAAGAGTGAGCGTGTTTCAAGGTTAATGGTAATGAAGGCAAATGATCGTGAAGATATTGATGTAGCTCATTCAGGCGACATTTGTGCTTTGATTGGTGTAAAAGACGTTGTAACTGGAGATACATTAGCGGATAAAGATCTCGATTTAAGACTGGAACCACCGAGTTTTCCTGAGCCTGTTATTTCTATGTCCATTGAGCCGGCTACCAAAGCAGATCAAGAGAAAATGGGTATCGGATTACAGAGACTTGCAGAAGAGGATCCTACCTTTGGCTTATCTACCAACGAAGAAACTGGACAAACAATAATATCAGGTATGGGTGAGTTGCACCTAGATATTATTAGGGATAGATTATTTCGTGAATTCAAGGTTGATGCTAATGCCGGTAAACCACAAATTGCGTATCGCGAAACCATGTTAAATCCCTCTGAGGGTAATGGTAAATTCATACGGCAGTCTGGTGGTCGTGGTCAATACGGTCATGCGGTCATTAAGATGCAACCTTTGGAAAAAGGTAAAGGTGTTGAACTTGAAAATAAAATTGTTGGAGGATCTATACCCAAGGAGTTTATAAAACCAACATTTGATGGCATCAAGGAAGCAGCATTATCTGGCGTAGTTGCAGGTTATCCCGTTATAGACTTTAAGATCACACTTATTGATGGCTCCTTTCATGACGTTGATTCTTCTGAAATGGCTTTCAAGATGGCAGGAATCTTTGCATTTAAAGATGCGATGAAAAATGCATCTCCAATTCTTTTGGAACCAATAATGAAGGTAGAGGTATCAACTCCTGAAGATTATCAAGGCGAACTTATGGGCGATCTTAATCGCAGACGCGGACAGATTCAAGGGATGGAAACCCGCGGAAATGCTTGTATCATTCAAGCATTTGTTCCTTTAGAAAACATGTTTGGTTATTCTACTGATATGAGATCACTCTCTTCTGGGCGTGCTGATTATTCGATGACACCTTCCCATTTCGAACAAGTTCCTCAAAGTCTCGTACAAACAATTGTTGAAACCTCAAGCAGAGAACCAGCAAGAACTTAATTTACCCCAACCTACATGAACGGACAGCGTATACGCATTAAACTCCGCGGTTTCGATTACCGCGTTATCGATCAGTCAGCAATTGATATTGTTGATACTGCCAAAAGAACAGGTGCACGTGTGGCAGGACCAATTCCAATGCCCACTCGGATCGAGCGTTACACGGTCAATCGTTCTCCTCATGTTGATAAAAAATCAATGGATCAATTTGAGTTACGAACACACAAAAGGTTAATTGATATTATCGAACCAACTGTTCAGACAGTCGATGAACTTAAGAAATTGAACCTACCTGCCGGGGTAGAAATTAACATTAACGTATAATACAAGTTATTTAATAATAATAATCCCCTTTAAAGCAGGTTTCAAATGGTTTAAACCGCCTGCCGCTTAAAGTTATGAAATTCGAACTACTAGGAAAAAAACTTGGCATGAGTCAAGTGTACGATGAGAACAATAATCTTGTTCCTGTCACTATTATTGAAGCTGGACCCTGTCCTGTCTTACAGGTTAAAACTGACACCAAGGATGGTTATTCTGCTGTGCAAATAGGTTTTAATCCGAATGGCAAGACTCCCAATAAGATTAATGCTTGTAAAAGGGGGCATGCAAAGAAAGCCGGTGTGGACTCTCAACAAATTTCTAAAGAGTTTAGATTGGATACCGGTCATGATTTAGTACAAGGGAAATCAATTACTGTTGATGACTTCAAGGATGTTAAATCTATTGATGTCGTTTCTAAAACTAAAGGTAAAGGTTTCCAAGGCGTTGTTAAAAGATGGAATTTTGCTGGTGGTCCTGCATCGCATGGATCAATGTTTCATCGCAGAGGTGGATCTTATGGTCTCTGTCAGTGGCCAGGTAGAATATTTAAAAACAAGAAAATGCCTGGCCATATGGGTGATGTTAGTCGTACAACTCAAAATCTAGAAATCGTAAAAATACTATCTGAAAAAAATTTACTTTTAGTTAAGGGTAGTATTCCTGGCCATAAAGGCTCTTTATTAACCCTTAGGGTGTCAAAGAAAACTAAAATTTAAATAAATCTTATATATGAAATTTAAGCTATTTAAAAATGACGGCACCTCAAATGGTGAAAAGGATATTGCTAATTTTCCATCACTTGAAGAAGGGAAAGGTGTTGATGCTCTTAGGCAGGCAATTATTGCTGTTCATGCAAATCAAAGACAAGGTAACGCTTCTACAAAAGTTCGTTCAGAAGTGCGTGGTTCAGGAAAGAAAATTTATAGACAGAAAGGTTTAGGAGTTGGACGTGCTGGTGATAAAAACGCAATTCAACGACGCGGAGGAGGTGTTTCTTTTGGCCCGAAACCTCGTTCTTACAACCAGAAACTCAACAAGAAAATAAAACGATTAGCTATGGAGCGGGCTTTAGTTGATCAAGCGAATGCAGATAACATTATTTTGATTGATGATTGGTCAGTTTCTGAAGCAAAGACAAAACACTTTAAGAATATTGTTGGTTCTATTGCCCCTAATTCCAAAAAAATTCTGGCTATAGGTGATTGTTTCGAAACCAATTTTATATTGGCTGCACGCAATTTGCCAACAGCCCGTTTAAGTCGTGCACAAGATTTAAGTCCATTAGATATCGTTCAATCTGATCAAATTGTTTTTAGCCTAAAGGGGTTAGATACACTAATAGCTAAATTTGGAGCGGAAGTTAAATCATGAAGGAATCTGTAACTGTATTAAAAGAGGCTTTGTTAACTGAAAAAGCTACAATGCTTTCGGCTAATCTTAATAAGTATGTATTTGCGGTTACCCCTGCAGCTACCAAATCTCACATCAAAATTGCTGTGGAGAAAACCTTTTCGGTTAAAGTGTTATCGGTTAATACATTAAATGTTAAGCCTAAGGCTAAGCGAGATCGAGCACGGCGCAACAAACTTGGTTTTAAGAGTGGAATGAAGAAAGCAATAGTTACATTAAGAGCAGGTGACAGCATTGATCTTGCATAGGAGTATATTATCATGCCAATTTTACAACATAAACCAGTAACACCATCTAGTCGTTTCTTCCTTAAAAATAAGGTCGAACTCGATACCAAAAGACCTGAGCGTTCCTTAACTAAGGGGTCTCACAGAAAAAAAGGTCGTAATGCTTATGGAAGAATTACTTCTAGGCGACGTGGTGGCGGACACAAGAGGCTTTACAGACAGATCGATTTTCGCAGAGAAAAATTAGATGTTGAAGCAAAAGTCATTGCACTTGAATATGACCCCAATCGTACCGCACATTTAGCTCTGCTAGAATATTCTGATGGTGTTAAGACTTATATTTTAGCTCCTGCTTCAGTAAAAGTTGGTGATACTCTTATTAGTTCCAACCAAAAAGTTGATTTTACGCCAGGCAATGCACTACCTTTAAATTTAATTCCCTTAGGAACTAAAGTTCATTGCGTAGAAATGTTACCTGGAGCAGGAGCCAAATTGGCTCGATCAGCTGGTTGTGAAGTTCGTTTAATTTCGGTTGACGGTGATCATGCTTCATTAAAAATGCCTAGCGGTGAAATCCGTTTGGTAAAGGAAATTTGCAGAGCAACTATAGGTTCTGTTGGAAATACTAGTCACCAAAAAGCGACGATTGGTAAAGCCGGCAGAAATCGTTGGAAAGGTAGGCGCCCTAGAGTAAGAGGTGTTGCTATGAATCCAGTTGATCATCCAATGGGCGGAGGTGAAGGTCGTACTTCTGGTGGTGGACATCCGAGTTCACCATGGGGGCAGTTGTCAAAAGGTTTCCCTACAAGAAAAAGATCAAAGCCCTCAAATACACAGATTCTTGTCCGTCGTAATGGCCGGAGGGTCAAATAACATTTAACATTTAGGATATTCAATATGACACGATCGATAAAAAAAGGGTTCTTTGTTGAACCAGGTTTGATGAAGAAGGTTATGACTGCACAAAATGCTGGAGATAGAAAACCTATCAAGACTTGGTCTAGGCGTTCAACTATAACTCCTGATTTCGTAGGCCTTAATTTTACAGTGCATAATGGTAAGAGTTTTTTACCCGTTTATGTAACAGAAAATATGGTTGGTCACAAACTTGGTGAATTTTCCGCTACTCGTTCCTTTAAGTCACACAATCCTCACACCCAGAAATAAATCATGGAAGTCAAATCATATTCAAAGTATGTTAGGATATCTCCTAAAAAGGCTAGAGAAGTTGCGCGGATACTTCCTGGAAAAAAGGCCACAGAAGCTGTTTCCTTGCTCAAGTACATACCACGCAAGGCAGCTCGTTTACTAGATAAAACTTTAAAGTCTGCCATGGCAAATGCTGAAAATAATTCTAACCTAAGTTCTGATGACCTTATAATTAAACAAGCCGTTGTCGAAGAAGGTCCTGCATTGAAGAGGTTCAGACCATGTGCTCGAGGTTCCTCCCATCCTTACAAAAAGAGGATGAGTCATTTACGTATTATTTTAACAGACGAATCTTAATTATTATGGGACAAAAAGTTAATCCGATAGGTTTTCGTCTTGGTGTTAGGCGTAATTGGAGTGCACGATGGTATGCTAATAAGCATGATTATTCTAAATTTTTAGAAGAAGATAATAAAATTAGAGGTTATTTGGAAAAGAAACTTCGATTTGCATCTGTTCCTAGAGTTGTAATAGAACGTGCGTCTAGTCGTACTCGTGTTACAATTTGGACTGCTCGCCCTGGTATTGTAATTGGTCGTAAAGGCCAAGAACTTGATACTTTAAGGGATTCGTTGAATCGCACAATCAGTAAAGATATACGACTTGAGATTCAAGAAATTAAGAAGCCTGATCTTGTTGCTTCTCTTGTAGCCGAAAATGTGGCCTTACAACTCGAACGTAGAATTGCGTTTAGGCGTGCAATGAAAAAAGCCGTTCAAACAACTATGTCGATGGGAGCTGAGGGAATTAGAATTCAGTGTGCTGGTCGACTCGGTGGAGCTGACATTGCAAGAACAGAGCAAACTCGTGAAGGTCGGGTTCCTTTGCATACACTTCGCGAAAACATTGATTATGGTTTGGTTGAAGCCAACACCGTTTACGGAATTATCGGTATCAAATGTTGGATTTGCCTTAAAGACGAAGACAAAATTTTCTAATTTCTTAAGTTATGCCTAAATTACTACCATCCAGAACAAAGTACAGAAAAGTCTTTAAGGGGCGCGTACGCGGAACAGCTTCAAAAGGAAACACCGTTTCTTTTGGTGAATTCGGTATTCAATCTCTATCAAGAGGTAGAATGACATCCAATCAGATTGAATCTGCACGTGTTGCAATTAACAGGCATTTGAAGCGAAAGGGAAAAGTTTGGATTCGTGTTTTTCCTCACAAGCCTGTTACAAAAAAACCAGCGGAAACTCGCCAAGGAAAAGGCAAAGGGCCCGTTGATCATTGGGTTGCTGTGATTAAACCAGGTCATGTACTTTTTGAAATAGCAGGCTGTTCTCTTACATTAGCTCGTGAAGCATTAGGATTAGCTGATGCTAAGCTTCCTTTTCGTTGTCGACTCATACAGCGTCAACAATCATTTTAATATTTTGTGTATGAAAATGTCAGAAATTAAAGAATTATCAGTTTCGGAGTTAGATAAAAAATTCCGTGAGCTAGGCGAAGAACTCTTACAGCTCCAAATCAGGAAACAAACTGGTCAAGTTGAAAAGCCTCATCTTATTAAAACCATTCGTAGAGAAAGAGCAAAAATTTTAACTACCTTGTCAGCATCCAAGAAGGAAACTGTCTAACCATAACATTTTATGACCGCAGAAGCATCAAGAAATAATCGTAAAGAACTTATAGGTTCAGTCCGTGCAAAGACAGGTGATAAGTCTATCAAAGTAGTGTATGAATATAAGACACCCCACCCTCTTTACAAGAAAGAGATTCGTCGAAAGACAACTGTCCATGTTCATGATGAAAGTAACGAAACTTCAGTCGGGGATAAAGTTAAGATTATTACCACTAGGCCATTGAGTAAACTGAAAAGGTGGCGTGTTTTAGAAATCATCGAGAAAGCTCCCGTAGCATAATTTTGATATGATACAATTATTAAGTAGACTAGAAGTAGCAGATAATACTGGTGCCAAAAAAGTTCGTATGATTCGTCGTATTGGACAAAACAAGAAGACGGCTTCAATCGGTGATATCATAGTATGTCATGTTAAAGAGTGTACGACTGAGGCATCTGTAAAAAAAGGCACTGTGGTACGTGCAGTTGTTGTTCGTACTAAATCGCCAGTTCGTCGTCGCGATGGCAGTTATTTAAGATTCGATGAAAATGCATGCGTGATCGTTAACAATGACGGAACTCCAAAAGGAACCCGTATATTTGGCCCTGTAGCTCGTGAACTACGTCAAAAATATATGAAAATTATTTCATTAGCACCAGAGGTTTTATAAGATGGCTACTAAAATAAAAAAAGGGGACGAAGTAATCGTTATTTCCGGTGATCACAAAGGTAGTAAGGGTAAAATCTTACAAGTTTTACGAGAAAAAAATCGTGTCATTGTAGAAGGTGTAAATATGATAAAAAAGCACGAGAAGAAAACTCAAGATAATCCCCAGGGTGCGATAATCGAAAGAGAAGCCTCATTGCATTTTTCTAACGTTAAAAAAGCAGGTGAAAAGAAGAGTTAGTCTCTAAACTAACTACGAATAATAAATACATGAATACTCCAGAACTTAAAAAAATTTACATGGAAGAAGTCGCACCAGCACTATTGAAAAGCTGCGGTTTCAGTAATGTTCACCAAGTACCTAAAGTAGAAAAAGTAGTTCTCAATACCTCATTTGGTGTCGAATTAGATAAGAATGGAATTGAAGAACTAAGAAAAGATATAACCGCATTAGCAGGCCAATCGCCTGTTGTTGTTAAAGCTAAAATGAGTGTTTCTAACTTCAAATTACGCGAGGGTATGCCTGTCGGGATTAAGGTAACCCTTCGAGGGAATGTTATGTGGGAATTTTTATTAAGGTTAATTGCTATTGCGTTACCTAATATTCGTGACTTTCGTGGCGTACCTTCCAAATTAGATGGTTCTGGTAATTATACTTTAGGGATAATTGACCATAGTATTTTTCCCGAAATTAATGTTGAGCGACAACGCACAAACACTGGGATGGATATCTCTATTGTTACTACAGCAAAAAATGATTCACACGGTACCGAACTCCTAAAATTGTTAGGAATGCCTTTCCGCAAGAGTTCATCAGATTCTTCAAACCAACAAGAAGCAGCATAAAAATTTATTATTATGGCTAAGAAATCAGTAATACACAGGAACAAAAAAAGAGAAAGATTAGTAGCAAAATTTGCCATTAAACGGGCTTCTTTAAAAAAGATTTTATCTGACCCTTCTACTCCAGAAGAGGAGTTTTATATTGCTCAAGCTAAATTGACCAAGTTACCAAAGAACTCATCTCCAGTGCGTCTGGTTAATCGTTGCACTTTAACAGGCAGACCTCGTGCCACAATCCGTAAGTTTGGTCTTTCTCGTATTTCTTTTCGGGAATTAGCACTTCAAGGAAAAATCCCTGGTGTTATCAAGGCTTCTTGGTAATCCTTAACTTTTATAATATATGTCAGTTCACGATACAATTGGTGATTTCATAACCGTCATCCGTAATGCAGGCAAAGCAGGAAAAGAAACCTGCTCTTATCCCCATTCAAATCTTAGGGTTGGTATTGCAAAAATTTTAAAATCTCGTGGTTTTGTTTTAAATTGCAATGAAAAATCCTCCGACAATGGTCACAAAAACATAGAAATTACACTTAAGTATGTTGATGGCGAACATGCCATTCGTGGAATCAATCGTGTTAGTACTCCAGGTAGAAGAACCTATTGCGGATACCGAGAGATACCTAGAGTGTTGGGAGGTCTCGGAATTTCTATTCTTAGTACACCCAATGGCATTATCGATGACAAAACAGCAAGGAAAAGCAAACTTGGCGGAGAAATTCTTTGCAGTGTTTGGTAACTCTAAATACAATATCTGATGAGTAGAATAGGAAAAGTACCCGTAGTAATTCCATCTGGCGTTGATGTTACCATTGATGGTAATGTTGTTCTTGTTAAAGGGCCTAAAGGTGATCTATCTAAAGAATTTTCTGATTTAGTTGAAATTTCCAAAGATGAAAATTCCGTCGTAGTTTCGCCTGTTAATTCAAGTCGAGCTGCTCGTGCTAATTATGGCACAGTACGCTCTATCATTGCAAATATGGTAACCGGTGTATCCACACCTTACAGTAAAGATTTGTTAATTGAGGGTGTTGGTTTTAGGGCAACTATCAAAGGTGATAAGATAGATTTAGAACTCGGATACTCGCATCCAATTTTACACGACATACCTGATGGGGTTACCGTTACAGTAGCGGATAATGTTAAAATTCATGTAGAGGGTGCCGATAAACAAAAAGTAGGCCAAGTAGCTGCCGAAATTAAAAGTTATTACCCCGTAGAGCCTTACAAGGGCAAGGGTGTACGCATACTCGGTGAATATGTCAGGAGAAAAGAAGGTAAAAAATCTGCTTAATTTATAAGAATGAAACTTTCAAAGAAAAAGGAACTAGTACAAAAACGTCGTTGGCGCATCCGAAAAAAAATTAATGGGTCAGCTGATAGACCACGTGTATCTGTTCGCTTCAGTAATAAGAATATTCACGCACAGTGCATTGATGATATAAATGGCCATACAATAATTGGTGTTTGTACAACTCATGTTGATTACAAAAAATTATTGCCTAACATTTCTGGCGCAGAGACCTTAGGAGCTGCATTTGGAGAGAAAATTAAGGAAAAAGGCTTATCAAATATAGTATTTGATAGATCTGGCAGAAAATACCACGGTTGCGTTAAGGCATTCGCTGATGCGTTGCGTAATCAAGGTCTAAAATTTTAAATTACCATGAACAAACCCAATCGTAGAAACAAAAAAACACCAGAAGTTACTTCTGATGAACCCGAACTTTTTGAAAAGGTGGTACATATTAACAGGTGTGCCAAAGTAGTTAAAGGTGGTAGACGCTTTAGCTTCGCTGCACTCGTAGTTGTTGGTGATCAGAATGGAAAGGTTGGATTTGGTTATGGTAAAGCTCAAATGGTTCCTGATGCTATTCGAAAAGGTACGGACAAGGCTAAGAAAGCTATGAAAAATGTTGCTGTCTACGGGGACACTATTCCGCATCAAATTCTTGGTGGATATGACGGAGGTAAGGTTTTACTAAAACCTGCTAGACAAGGAACTGGTATAATTGCAGGTGGTGGTGTACGTGCAGTACTTGAGGCTGCTGGTGTTAAGAATATTTTATCTAAGTCTCTGGGTTCTAATAATCAATTATCTGTTGTATCGGCTACAATGAATGGTTTAGAGCAGTTAAGGACAGCTAAAACAATTTCAAATATCCGTGGCGAAGAGGTTTCTGGTCCATCTTACATGAATAATTCGAGTGCATCCACTTCAGTTCCTGTCGAACCAGCTGAAACAACAGTTTAAATTTTAAATATTATGAAAGAACACGAAATACCAGCTGGTGCAAATCGCAAGAAAAGATGCATTGGGAGGGGTGAAGGAAACGGTCATGGAAAAACCTCCGGCCGGGGTCATAAAGGTGCAGGCGCACGGTCTGGTTATTCCCTTCGAGCGGGTTTTGAAGGTGGTCAAATGCCCCTCTTTAGAAAATTACCTCAACGAGGTTTTAATAGGTCCCGTTTCCAGACGCCATGTGCTGTGGTTAATTTAAATGATTTGGAAAGGCTTACATCCGATAAAGTCGATTTAGATTCTCTCAAAGCCGTTGGTTTAATAAGATCAAATTCAACCAATGTTAAACTTCTTGGAAGTGGTGAAGTAAATAAATCTTATGTTGTTTCAGTTAATCAAATTTCTAAGTCTGCAAAAGAAAAAATTATTGCAGCAGGTGGCTCAGTATCCGAGTAATTTATAACATTCTAACTCACTCATGCTCTCAGCATTTACAAATTGTTTAAAAATACCTGAGTTAAGGCAAAAGATTTTCTTTACCTTAGCTCTATTATTTATTGCTCGAGTTGGAGCTAACATACCCTTACCAGGTGTAGACCCTTCTCCCATAAAAGAGTTTTTTGAGCTTCGTGAACAATCTAGGAGTGATACTGAAGGTAATGATATTCTTGGATTTTATAACATGTTTACAGGAGGTGCTCTTTTAAATGGTGCGCTTTTTGCACTTGGAATAATGCCGTATATCAGTGCCTCAATCATCATGCAACTAATGGGTGCTGTTTTCCCTCAATTGGCCCGTTTACAGCAGGAAGGAGAACCGGGTCGTCAGAAGATATCTCAATATACTCGATACTTAACAGTTCTTATATGCTTGGTTCAGGGTGGTTTGCTTTCTATTGCCTTAAGAGACAGTCCTGGGAGTTTGATTCAAGGTTTTAATCCAGCCGAGATTGGATTAGACGGCAAACCATTGGGTGCAATTGTAGTCGCATCCTCACCTACAATTTTCCTAATAACATCCATTATATTTTTAACTACAGGATCCCTTATTTTAATGTGGTTGGGTGAACAAATAACCCAAAGAGGTATAGGTAATGGAATATCACTCCTCATTACGGTCGGCATATTGTCTGATTTACCTAAAGCTTTGGCAGATGCCTATACGTTGATATTTCTGGCACCAGCTGGTGATAATATGGTCATTGTGAAAGCTTTCTTGATGGTAGGATTATTTCTTGTAGTTGTCGGTGGTATAATTGCGGTAACACAAGCCCAAAGAAAAATACCAGTTCAATATGCTAAAAGAATGGTTGGTAGAAAAGTGTTTGGAGGCCAAAGTTCCTTTCTACCTTTAAAAGTAAATTATGCAGGTGTAATGCCCGTTATATTTGCTAGTGCTATTTTAATGTTTCCTGCACAACTTTTGAGGACGCTTGGAGCTGCAATCGCCGATTCTCCTGCTGAAACTAATTGGGCCATTGATTTAGCCAATGTTTTTGCAAGTCGTGGGTGGTTTTATTATATTGTATATGGAGGTCTTATCTTAGTGTTTAGTTATTTTTGGGTTTCAATCATGTTCAAACCTGTTCAGATCGCAGATGATCTCAAAAAGAATGGGGGATATGTCCCTGGTGTAAGACCAGGGGAGCACACTTCAAGGTTTCTTGATTTTGTGATGACAAGGCTAACACTAGCAGGTGCAATTTTTCTAACAGCAATTGCAGTTTTTCCTGACTTTATTTTTAACGCAGCTAATGTTTCTTACAATGTGGCCACTTTTTTTGGTGGAACTGGCATGCTGATTATTGTTGGCGTTGTGCTTGACACCATGAGACAACTAGAGACATTTTTATTGCAAAGGCATTATGATGGTTTTCTTCGAAAAGGTAGAATTCGTGGAAGGTCATCCAGCTCAAACCAAGGCATTGAGTCTTTAGAACTAAAAGATTTCGAAGCTCAATGGCGTCCATTGATATTTATTGCGATTGCATTATTTTTATTAGGCTTAGTTGGATATTTTATGAAATCTGTCTAACAAACTATTTTTAACCTCAACAGAAATTAATTATTATGGCTAGATTGCTCGGAGTAGACATTCCAAACAGAAAGAAAATTGAATTTTCTTTGAGATACATTTATGGCGTGGGACCTACCCGTGCGAAAAAAATTCTTGATGTAACAGGCATTGATCCAAACCGCAGAACACAAGATTTGAATGAGCAAGAACTCAGTTCGATTAGTAACTATATAATTGATCAAAAGATTATGGTTGAGGGTGATTTGCGTCGTGCGATTACAAACAATTTGAAGCGCTTGCAGAGCATAAGATGTTATCGTGGTCTTAGGCATCAGCGTGGACTTCCTGTGCGTGGTCAAAGAACAATCACAAATGCTCGTACACGCAAGGGTGGTCGTAAGACTGTCGGTGTCGTAAGAAAAGCGTAAAATTATTTGTAATGAGCGAAGAAGAAAATAAAGATCAAGTTGCTGAATCCATTGAGGATGCAATTAAACCTGTAAAGACATCAATGCCCTCTACTACTGAAGGTGATGTGCAATCAAATGTCGAGGATAACTCTGAGTCAGATGAAAAAGCTAAAAAACCTGAAAAAAAGGAAGAAAGTGCTGCTGACCTTCTAGGTGCGAATATTGAACAGGTTAAAATTCGCAAGGCTAAAGGAAGTAAAAATATAACTTCCGGGATTTGTTATGTGGTTGCCACTTTTAACAATACAAAAGTTTCTTTCACAGATATGAAAGGTAATGTGATTTCTTGGTCTAGTTCAGGAAAATGTAATTTTCGAGGCTCAAGAAAATCTACTGCATATGCAGCACAAGTTGTAACTCAAGATGCAGGTAAAGTAGCAATGTCTCACGGAATGAAGGAAGTTTTGGTAAAGGTCAAAGGTCCTGGCATGGGACGAGATTCCGCAATTCGAGCACTCCAAAGTTTGGGTTTTAGTGTTTCATCTATTTTGGATGTTACTCCGGTGCCACACAACGGTTGCCGTGCACCAAAGCGAAGAAGAGTTTAATTTCAACAACCTATCTCAACATTTTTTATTATGTCTCGTTATACCGGTCCAACAACTAGAATTAATCGCCGCTTTGGTATGGCCTTGTTTCCTGCAAACAAAGCTTTTGAAAGAAGAGCCTATCCACCAGGACAACATGGTCCAAATTTCCGAAGAAAAGTCAGTGATTATGGTCAGGGATTAATTGAGAAGCAAAAACTAAGGATGATGTATGGCCTTACTGAGAAGCAGTTTCGTAATATGTTCGAGAGAGCTAAAAGAAAGAAAGGTGTTACTGGAGAAGTTTTTCTTACAATGCTTGAGACACGTCTGGATAATGTTGTTTACAGGCTTGGTTTCGCTAAAACAAGGCAGGCTGCACGGCAGTTTGTTAATCATGGTCACCTTTTAGTTAATGGTAAAAAAGTTGATATCCCTAGTTTTTTTGTTACTGCTGGAGATGTCATTGGAGTTCGTGAAAAAACATCATCTAGACAGGTAGCCACTCAGAACTTAGAGGGTTCACAATATCATCCTTCCCCTCCATGGGTTGATGTAAATGTAGATTCACTTCAAGGAACCGTTACTCGTTTACCACAACCTGATGAACTTGAGCAAAGTGTTAATGTTCAACTTGTTGTTGAATTTTATAGTCGTTAATCAATTTTTATTCTACTCAACCCCCCCCATTATCATGTCAACTAGACTTGGAAAGTTTGAATTACCTAACCGTCTCATTAAAGAAGAGGAAACTGCTACTGATAAGTATGCCAAATTTATTGCTGATCCGTTTGAATCCGGCTACGGGCATACGATAGGAAATGCCTTTCGCCGCGTCCTTCTTAGTTCGATAGAAGGTGCTGCAATTTCATCTATTAAATTAGAAGGCGTACAGCATGAGTTTCAAAGCGTTGACGGAATTGTAGAAGACGTTACGGATATCGTTTTGAATCTTAAAAAGATACTCATTGTTAGTCATAAGGCAGAACCTGTCACCTTGACACTTGATATCGAGAAGGATGGTGAGATTACTGCTGGTGACATTTCGCCAATCGAAGGTATAGAGATAATTAATCCGGAGCAGCTAATTTTAACAACGGATCGAAAACAAAAAATATTTGCAGAAATGACTGTCTCTGTTGGTCGTGGATTTTGTTTAGGTGAAGACAGTAAAATTGATGGTCAACCAATTGGAATGATTAATGTGGATGCATTATACAGCCCAGTAAAGCTCGTGAAGTATGATGTGCAGAATACTCGAGTGGGTCAGATGACTGATTACGATAAACTTATTCTAGAAGTAAACACCGATGGTAGAATTACTCCAGAAGATGCACTTAAGCAATCTGCTGCAATTCTCCGTCATCATTTGGATGTTTTCGACCAAATTAGTGAAGAACAAATTGAGTTTGAAAGTCACACTAAGGAAGTCAGTGAAGAACAAAACCGACTTAAGAATTTGTTGAGTATGAGCGTTAATGAGATTGAATTGTCTGTTCGTGCGGCAAATTGTTTGAATAATGCAAACATTGTTACTGTCGGTGAGTTAGCCACGAAATCAGAACCAGAAATGTTGAAGTATAGGAATTTTGGAAAGAAATCATTAAATGAGATAAAAGCTAAACTTGAACAGTTAGGGTTATCTCTGGGAATGAAGTTTGAGAGTCGCTTGCTAGAAACCATAGCCAATTAAAATCATATCATTATTTAACTAGATGAGACATAGAAAACATAATCATCTTCTAGGTGTAAAAACAGCACATAGAATTTCCCTGATTGCGAACTTGTCTTGCTCGCTTATTGAGAACGGACGAATAAAGACAACTCTTGCCAAGGCACGTGCATTGCGTCCTGCTATTGAAAAAGCAATAACGCTAGCGAAAAAAGCTCATGCATCTGACGATGCGGCAAAAAAAGTTCATTATCGTAGACAAGCGATTGCTCGTCTCAGAAATAAAGGTTCAGTAAAAAAGTTATTTGATGAACTCGTTGATCAATTTGTCGGCAGAAATGGAGGTTACACTCGAATTTATAAGCTAGCTATACCTCGTTTAGGTGATGCAGCAGACATGGCTATCATTGAGTTTGTCGAGGTTCTACAGAAGAAAAAAGCTAAGAAAAAAACATCTTCTAAGAAATCGTCTGAAAAGAAGACTGAAGCTAAGGACTCTGAAAAGAAGACTGAAGCTAAGGACTCTGAAAAGAAGACTGAAGCTAAGGACTCTGAAA
>Ga0247592_1000004_pt1 | contig 23797 bp, 12 predicted proteins | sample 54RmetaT_FD_186106 | JGI IMG/M metagenome (GOLD analysis project Ga0247592, IMG submission 186106) | Metatranscriptome of seawater microbial communities from Monterey Bay, California, United States - 54R (Metagenome Metatranscriptome) | ecosystem: Environmental > Aquatic > Marine > Coastal...
AGAAATTCTTCTGGAGGTTCGTTACTAGAAACGGCTGGCAAGAACAAACGTTCACGTCCTAGTCCTTTCAATATACATAGGAGATAAACTATGGCAGATACATTATATTTTAGTCGCGATACTCAGGTATTCGTTAAGATAGGCAGTGCAGTATGGACAATGCCTGTTCTTGATGGATTCTCTTTCTCGCAAGCAACAAATGCGTCAGAAATTACTCTGAACGAAATGTCAGACACCTCAGGCAATAGCCGACGTGCACGACAAATGTTTACTGATTCTTATGCACCGGCTGAGTGGAGTTTTTCTACTTACGCACGTCCCTTTAAATCAGTAGGGACTACAGACCCTGTAACTCAAGGTGTTGCCGATAGTGCTGTGAAGCATCACGCAGTAGAAGAAGTCTTATGGGCAATGATGGTAGGAGATGCAGCTTATGCATCAAATACTTTTACAGGCTTTACTGCAGACGGCGATGATCTTGATATCACTTTTGCAAACTCAAATAAAACAAGTCTAGGAAAAGCAGATATTTTCTTTGTAATGGGCGGCGCTCGTGGAGGCACAAAAACTACTTACAAAATTGCAGACTGTTGTGTAAACGAAGCTTCTTTAGACTTTGATATTGATGGAATTGCTACTATCAACTGGTCGGGTTTTGGTACAATAATTACAGAAGATACGGCTCCATCACCTACAATTTATGAAGGTACGGCTTCTAGTGATACAAGTAATTTTATACGTAATCGTCTTACTAGTCTAGCTATAAGCACTACAGACGACCACTTGTTAGCTACTGGAGAGACTGCGGATAGTGACTCAGCTCGAGAAGACTATGACTTAGTTTTAACCGGAGGAAATGTAACTATTTCAAATAATATTACATTTTTAACTCCAGAAACTTTAGGAGTTGTTAATCAGCCTCTTGGTCATGTAACGGGAACTCGATCTGTATCAGGTAACTTTACTTGCTACTTAAATGCTGAAGCAGACTCAAGCGCTGATTTGTTTGAGCGTCTAATTGAAGATACAGATACCATTGTTAATAATTTTACTTTGTTATTTAAAGTAGGGGGAGGCGCAACTCCTCGTATTGAGTTAAACATGGCGCAATGTCACTTAGAAGTACCTACTCACTCAATTGATGATGTTATCTCGCTGGAAACTAACTTCCATGCGTTGCCTAGCACAATTAGTTCAACAGACGAACTAACTATTAAGTACGTCGGAGAATAATAATAAAGATTATTCTTTAAGGGGCTCCGGCCCCTTTTTTCGTTACCTCTTAAAAATAAATCTTGACATCTCACCTCCCATAACCTATAATTACAAGATATAAATTTACACTCTCAAAGGATAAAAAATGAGCGATTCACCTATTTCTTTATCGAGTCTGATGACTCCAAGTAAAACTGTTTCTATTGACTTTCCTGGTTATAAAGACATGAAAGTATCTCTGTGCTATCTGGCTCGAGAAGAACTTCTTAAACTGCGTAAAAAATGTGTATCTACAAAGTTTGATAAAAAAACTCGTCAACCAGAAGAAGTACTAGATGAAGAAAAGTTTTTAGTAGAGTACTGTAAGGCAGTAATTAAAACATGGTCGGGCTTGAAGTTTTCATACCTAGAAGAGCTTCTTTTGGTAGATGTCTCGGCTTACGACCCTGAAGATGAACTTCCTTACACACAAGAAAACGCAGAGCTTTTGATGAAAAATTCAAACGTATTCGATACGTGGGTTACCGAAACCGTAGGTGATCTTGAAAATTTTACTGGGAGCAAGTAGGGCAAATCCACTCCCTACTAAAGCGATACGTAAAGGAAGCAGATAGTACCTTCAACGTGGAGAAGTACTTACGTCTTTGCGAACAATTAGGGGAAGAACCAGATCCTGCCAAAATGCCGCTCGAGCCTTCTGATTTTCCAGAAGAAGTTCAAGTGGCATTTTTTATGTTCGGCTTATTACCAGATCACTGGGAAGGAATGAGTGGGACATATATGGGAAAGTATTGGGACGGGCTGGACTACTTTTTTAAAGTATACGAAGTTGAAAAACCTAAAGAAATACTATATTTTATGAAGCTTTATGAAGGAACTATAATTTCATACAGAGCAGAAAAAGCAGAACAAAAGCGTAAAGCAGACGAAAGAAAGTCAAAAAGCGGTGGAAAAAACTACACCCACAATGTGAAAGGCTAATGGCAAATAAAATTACAATTGATATTGAAGTCAATGGCAAGATGCAAAAAGCCACTGTGTCTGCTAAAAAATTAAAAGACGCATTAAATGAGACTAGTAGGTCTGCAAAAGAAACAGAGCGAAATACTAAAGGTTTAGCGCAGACTGCTTCTGCTGGAGGTAAAAACTTTTCTAAAATGGCTTCAGGTATTTCCGGAGGTCTTGTACCAGCATATGCTGCGCTTGCTGCAAACGTGTTTGCTTTAACAGCTGCGTTTAATTTTTTAAAGAGCTCTTCTCAAGTAGCTTTGTTAGAAAGATCTCAAGTTGCTTATGCTTCAAATACTGGAGTAGCCTTAGACAGGCTGACAGGGTCTCTAAGAGAGGCTTCAAAAGGAATGTTAGATTTTCAAGCTGCTGCGCAAGCGTCTGCCATTGGGCTCGCAAAAGGCTTTTCTTCCTCTCAAATGGATTCAATAGCGGAAGGCGCATTAAAAGTTTCTAATGCCTTGGGTAGAGACTTTACTGATTCTTTTGATAGGCTCGTAAGAGGTATTTCAAAAGCAGAACCAGAATTACTAGACGAATTAGGCATAACTTTACGTCTAGAAACAGCTACCAAAAACTACGCCGCGGCTTTAGGAAAGTCTGCAAAAGAACTTACTGCCGCAGAAAGGTCGCAGGCGGTGTATTTAGAAACAATGAAACAATTAGAAGACGTTACTGCAGGCGCGGATGCAGAAGCAAATCCCTTTGTACAGTTGGGAGTTACAATGTCTGACTTAGTAAAAAATATAATGCAGTTTCTTCTTCCTGCATTTGAAGCACTGGCTAAATTTATTAATAGCAATGCTGTTGCAGCACTAGGGTTTTTTGCTCTTCTAGGCGCAAGCGTGCTTAAAAGTATGCCTTTTGTAGAAAAATTAACTGGCTCTTTTAAAGAGTTTGCTTCTGCCCAAAAAACCGCATTAGCAGACAGTAGAAAAGAGCTAGAAAGCTACCGTCAAAAACTACAGCAGGTAAAAAATACTGCAGAGCAAAGTAAAGCTATGGGGGCTGCTCAAGTAAAATCGGGTGCACAGGGAGCAATATCTGCCGGTGCACAGTCTCCTGTACTTATGAGGGCTGCCCTAGGCACAATGAAGGGAGCAGACCAAGCAAACCTTAAAAAAGCGTTAAAGTCTGCAGAAGCTCAATATACTAAATCAGGAGCAATTACAAAAGGAATATTTAAAGGGGTTTCAATAGATGTAGTAAGAAGTATGTCTGGAGGCTTTAAGCAAATAGAAGCTGCAAATTTAAAAACAACTAAAACTATCGGTACTAGGTTTAAAATAATTGGAATGCAAGCAAAGGCTGCTGGTATGCGTATTCGTACTGCTTTTACTTCGGCGTTTGCAAAGGCAGGAAAAGCAGTAAATGGCTTTGGTAAAGCAATGAATCTAGCTATGAAAGCAACAGTTATTCTTGGGCTTATTCAAATGATTTATGATTTGGTAGTGTCTATAGCAACTGCTCCCCATACAATACTAAAAAATGTTATAGGAATAGGAACGGGCGCAGTAGGAATTTTACAAAGTATAGCTAATACTGTTATTGATGTGATAAATTATATTATTAATCAAGTAAATAGACTGCCGGGGATAGAAATTGCAACTTTAAACTATAAAACTTTTGGAGATGACTTCAAAAAAGATATGGACACTTTTCTAGAAACAAGCGAGTTTGCTTTAAATCTTAAAAAAAGAGAAGAAAAAATGAAAACTCGACAAACAGAATTAGACACTATAAAAGCAATAAAGGAAGAGTTGCCCGAAGTAGAAAAAGCTATTTCAAAAATTATGCAGGGTAAGTTATTTGACCCCGATGATAAAGATTTTGCTAAGAATACTCAAAAAAGAATGGAAGCAACCGCCAAAGCAATGTCTTCTTTAGGGATAGAAGGACTTTTCGCGGATGCTTTAACAATTAAAGATCCAGCACGACAGAAAAAAGCAATTAAAGCTATAGGAGACGGGCTCGCAGATGATTTAGAAAAACTTTCTCCCAAGTTTGCGGCGGCGGTTCGTGCAGGAGATGCACAGCTGGTAGGTTCTATGGTTGCTAATGCAGGGGCATTTACAGCAAACATTGCAGAAGTAGAAGACCAAATAGCAAGTATGTCAACTACTTTATCTGGAAAAGGAGCCGAAGGCACTCGCGTATTTTTAGAAATGTTAATGAAAACCGGTAACGCCGCCGTGCTAGCAGGAAGCAAAATAGGCTTAACTACTGATGTAGTAGACCAGTTAAACGCTGCTTTTGAAAATAAAGGAGGTATTGATTCTTACATAGCTTCTTTACGACAAGTAGAGCAAAAAACTCAAGAAATTGCCCAAAATCGACACTTGATAGGGCTAGACACTATAGGCACTTCCAGGCAGTCCGGAGCTTTAGCATCACAAACGGGGCTACAAAGAACCTCTGACTCCGCCGAATTAAACTTACAAGAAAAAAGAAATAATTTACAAAAAATATACAATGAAAACAGGGCATTAATGGATACAACGCAAAAAGTAGAACATGACAACAGAGTAGCAGAGGCAATAAGAGAAATAGAATTAGCAGAGAAAAAAGCAGAAGTAGCTAAAGTAAATGCTACAGAGCTTGGACAACTCGGACAAGCTATAGGAGACTCTCTTACCTCAAGCATGCAAAGCGCATTTGATGGCCTTATACAAGGTACTATGACTGCAAAAGAAGCGTTCGCAAGTATGGCAACAAGCATGCTTCAAAGTATTGCCAAAGTTATTGCAGAACTACTCACAGCTAAACTATTGACTGCAGCTCTTGGCGGAAGCAGCTTTGGAAGCTTTTTAGGTATACCTGCAGGCAAAACAGGAGGAGTTTTTTCAAACGGAGGAAAGGTCTCTGGGTACGCAACAGGCGGGGTCGCAAAAGGACCTGGCTCGGGTTATCCTGCTATTCTTCATGGTACAGAAGCAGTAGTACCGCTTCCGAACGGTAAATCAATTCCTGTTGACATGAAAAATGCAGGACAAAACAATAATGTTACTGTAAATGTTTCTATGAATGGACAGGGAGGGGCACAGCAAAATACACAATCCGACGGGTCTCAAGGAGCTAACTTAGGCGCTGCAATTGCTGCTGCAGTACAAAAAGAGCTACATAACCAGAAGCGTGCAGGCGGAATACTTAATCCGATGGGAGCATCCTAATGTCAACCTTTAGTTTTACAATATCTGCTCCAGAGGTAAATACCTTAAAAAATACTAATGGGCTATCCGCGTTTGAAGCAACTGCTGATCGAGGAATGTCGCGTTCTTCAAAGCATCGTGTTCTTACTGCAAAGTTTGGCGATGGGTATGAGCAAAGAGTTCTTGACGGTATAAATACAAAAGACGACGCTTTCAATTTATCTTTTAATAATCGTACTGCTGAAGATATAAATTTAATTGCTGCTTTTTTTGACAGTAAAGCCGCAAAAAACTTTGATTTTACAGTAACAGATACTTTTACTGGGGGTAATCTTTCTAATACAACAATGAAAGTTGTTTGTGATACTTATAATATAAACTATATTAGAGAAAATTTTCACTCTCTTACTTGCACACTACGAAGAGTTTATGAACCATGAGCGATATAATTGATACAGTTCAACTACAAGAAACAGACGATGCTTTAATAACTTTATTTGAGGTAACGTTGCCGAGCACAGGTACGGTCGTGTATCTTGTAGACGGAATGGATAATGGGGAAAATAATATTTACTTCCCCGAAAAACAACTAAACAATTCTTCTACATACACTTTACAAGAGTATGTAGCAATACCAATAGATGTGGAAGGAGTAGAGTTTAATTCATCAGGTTCTTCAAACAGACCTACTTTAAGGCTAGCAAATATTCCGGTTCTTTCAAGGACAGTAGCAAATAATGAAGACGGAGTAGAAGACGAATACGATATACTAGATATTCTAGCCGAAGAAGGAATTGTTAAAAATGAGGATCTACTCACAGCAAAAGTTGTTATAAGACGAACCTTATTTAAAAAAACCTATACTGAGTCCGATGCCCCTGCGGTAGCTAATGCTCCTGTTGAGTTTCCTACTCAAATTTTTTATATTGACAGAGTAAGCTCAGAAAGTAATGTACTAGTTGAATTTGAGCTTGCTACAGCTATGGATATAGAAACTGTAAAGCTGCCCGGTAGAGTTATAAATGGTAGATACTGTCCTTGGAAATACCAAGGGTATCACACTCCTGTAACTGTTGATGATGCAATTGTTCCTTTAAAAGAAGGGGGCTGTACTTGGCCAATAAATAGCAAAGGTAGGTTTTTTGATGAGCATGATAATGTTATAACTCGAGATATCACAACTATAGCACTTTGGGAATCTAGTAGCACGTTCGCTGTAGGAGCAAAAGTAAAAACAATTACTAATGGGCATACGGAAATATGGGAGGCTTTAAGAGCGGTACCTTCAAATAAAAATCCTAAAAATCAAAAAGTTTATTGGAAAAGATTGGATGTTTGCGGAAAAACGTTAAATTCTTGTAAAATACGATTCCAAGGAAACAATACGACTGATGCTTTATTGACCACATTTACATTACCTTTTGGAGGCTTCCCGGGCTCGAAGCAGTTTAGATGATAGAACAAATTAAAGAACATTTTGAAAGTGAATACCCAAAAGAAGGTTGCGGTATTATAGGAATAGTAAAAGGTAAGAAACAATGGTTTCCCTGCGAAAACATTGCTGAAAACAATGATGACTTTATTATGTCTTCAGAAGATTGGTTTAAAGTAAAAAAGCACGCAGATATTTTAGCTATAGTTCACAATCATACAAACAATGATAATACTCCTAGTGAGAATGATATTAATAATTGTAATGCTTTAGGAATACCTTATTACATTTTTAGTTATCCAGACTTAGAATTAAATATAGTAGAGCCTAAAGAAAACTTTAACCCTTTACTTGGTAGAGAGTACTCTTTTGGAACTTCTGATTGTTTTGAAGCAATGAGAGACTGGTTAGAAGCTGAAGGCATTAAAATACCAAAAAGAGCTGCTTTTGAAGACGACTGGTGGTTAAAAGGATTAGACTACTTTACGGAAGAAGTAGTAAAAGAATGGGGGTTCAAAAAAGTAACTTCACCCCAAAAAAACGATCTATTAGTTTTTGCAGTAGAAAGTCCCGTAGGAAACCACTGCGGAGTTTATTTAGGAAATGATGTGTTTTTTCATCACGCAGTAAACAGATTGTCTTGCAGAGAGTCTCTATACCCTTTCTGGGCAAGACACATTATAGGAATATATCGGCATGAATCGTAAAGTTTATTTAGAAGGAGAACTTGGAAATAAGTTTGGAAAAGAATTCACTATGAATGCTAAGTCTTTTTCAGATGTGTTTCGCTGCCTAGAATGTAACTACCCTGAAATTCGACAATACTTAATAGAATGTGAAGAGAATAATATAGGGTTTGTGTGTGAAGTTGCAGGAACCCCTTTAAACTCTGAGGCAGAGCTTTTACTTCAATACAATGAAGGAGATATGGTAGTTACTCCACTACCTGCAGGATCAAAAAGTGGAGGAGCCAAGATACTGGCTGCTATAGCTATAACTATGCTTACAGCAGGTGCTGCTGCAGCTCTAATGCCTAATACAATGGCGGCAGTGGGGGCTGCAGCAACCGGAGTTCCTACATATTCAACGGGTTTTATGAGCGCTTTTAGTAGTGGCGCAAACTTTGGAGCGGCGTTAGGGGCAGCTTCGCAAAGTCTTGCAGGATTGACAGCCCTAGGAGTGGCCGTAAACCTAGCTATGACAGGTGTAAACCAGATAATGGCACCGGATCCTAGTGTAGATAACGATCAGGATGAAAGTTATCTGTTTCAAGGAACAGGACAAACTCTTATAGAAGGAGATCCGGTACCTGTACTATACGGTCAATTAAGAGTTCCGGGAAGGCCAATTAGTACTCAAGTACGGGGCGAAAAACTAACGTTTATGGATTACGGCATAAACCCAATTACATCAGATGACCCTAGTACTGGAGGTACTCCAGCTATTACAGGAATAACAACGCCTGCCTCTATAGCTGAAGGGTCTTCTGCTAATATAACAGTTACCACTTCAAATATAGCTCAAGGCACTACTCTTTATTGGACTATAATTCCTAAGTCAGACGGGTTAGATATAGAAAATGATTTTGTAGAGAATACGGACTCTTTTACTGTTTCTAGTAATAATAATGGATCTTTTTCTATACGGCCTGCGTCAGATACCTTATCAGAAACTACAGAGTCTTTTGCTTTAGAAGTATTCGGTGGGGGAACAGGCACGCCTAAGGAATCTGCTACTATAAATATTATAGATTCTACTACAGGAGGAAGTACTCCCGACCCTGATAAAGAAATTTCTTCAATATCCAGTAATGTTACAAATGTAGATGAGGGTAGCCTTGTAACATTTACAATTACTACTTCAGGACTATCGGACGGTACTCGACTAAATTACTATGTTAGTCAAGCTGCTACTTATGGAGAAGTTTCTTCAGACTTTAGTGCGTATAGAGGCGAAGTAGCAATAGGAAATAACATAGGTTATGTATTTATTACTCCAGACGCAGATTTAACGACAGAAGGCTCTGAGCAATTTAAGTTGATAGTAGAGGGGGAAGATGTAGAGTCTAAAGTGTCTTCGTTAATTACTGTTAATGACACCTCTCTTACTCCATCAGAAACCCCCGATACCCCCGAAAGTGACCCAGATGGAGAGCAAGATGACGATAGAGCAGACCAAGAAGAGCAGGCGCCTTCGCCTGGAGGCGGTAGGCTCCCAAGCCCAACCCCGGATCCTCCCAGCCCACACTAAGCTGAGATACTTAATAGAGAGAAAAAATTATGGCTAAGACAGGCTTTATTGCCCAAAATGTAAATGTAGTAGATGTTATTTCCGAAGGCCCTATACACGGTTTAGTCGGAGGGCTCTCAGGTGTCTATTTAGATGATGTACCTGTAGAAGAAGCACGTTTTAGTGCTACTACAGGTTCTCAAGAGGATAACGCTCCTGTAACCGCAACAATAACTTTCGATGGTAGTTATACAGGTACTGTTTCAGAGAACGTTGATTTATCTGGGGCAGAAGTAGGAAATATTTCAAGTATAACTTTGTTTGACTATTATACTACCGAAGTAACCCTTACAAATATTTCAGAAGTAGATGAAACTACTACAGCAACAATAAGCACTGCTCCACGATCTGTTTGGACAGACGATTGGGAGTCGGGCCCTAAAGGTCAAGGGGCGGGCATAAACCAAGCGTTTTTACTTAAAGACGATGTTTTTGTATTAGGAAGCTTTTCTATAGCAAATGGAAAAACTGGCAATTTTATTGTTATATCTGATTATGTTTTAGAAGAGGGAGAAACTTATACTTTAGTTATATGGCAGACTAGAACAATAACTTCTATTGATGGAAATTCAAATACAATACTACTACGAAGCGGATACCAAGGCAGCGGTATTCCTCCAAGGTCTGGTACTTATAATTTTATATTAAATGGTTCCGTGCTCTATGATGAGGAGGGTTCTACTGTTAATTTATACAGTAACGTTAAAAAAATTGATAAACTAAACGTTGATTTTCGTAGAGGTGAAATCAATCAGCTGCCTGTATCCTCTGTAGGAGGAGTAGGGGGATCTGTAGGAGTAAACGGAAATACACAACTTATTAATGGCCCTTCTGAGTTAAAAATGATAGATGAGGCTTTGGCTTCAAATTTAGGATTTACTTTATTCGACATTGATGCACTTCCTAATACAGATCCGGATAGTAAAGCCTACCCAGGTAATCCAGATAAAAGCACTCTAGCTACTACTGCTACCCTTCTTCCTGCGGCTTCTTTTGGGCTAGATACAGGTGCAAAGATTAGAGAAGTAGACGAGATTATATTTTCTATTAAGTATAATGCACTACAAACTTTAAATTTGAACGGAGGAGATAAGGAAACTGCTTATGCCTTTTATCAAATGCATATACGATTTGAGCAAAACAATGCTTTTGGGCCTTGGTATAAGCTTTTTGGTAATTCTGATAGTCTAATTCGTCACCGAGGAAATACTAGTGCTTCCGTAGAGTTTGATCATGTTGTAAATGTAGACGCGTATAGAAAAACTGTAGGTCAATTTACAGATTTTCAAGTTAGAATATGCAGAGTTACCCGACACATAGGAATGGGAGTTACTAGTACGGGAAGCAAACTAAGTAAGCATACTGATAAGAAAAAATGGCAGGTTCAAGCATCTGCATCAGTTTCTAGAATGAGTGCTACAATTAAAGATTATTTTAATTATCCTTATAGCTCTCTAGCTTCTTTAAGTTTTTCTTCTCGACAGTTTGATGGAATCCCAAAAAGAAGCTATTTACTTAAAGGTAAATTAGTAAAAGTTCCTACTACATACATCCCTCGGGAGTACTCTAATACAGGAATTGCAAAGTATCAAGGATTTTGGGACGGAAACTTTAGAACAACTCCTATGTACACAGATAATCCTGCTTGGGTTTTTTATGACATAGTAACAAATAATCGTTACGGAGCCGGTAAATGGATTAAAGAAGAAGATATAGATAAATACGCTTTGTATAGAATTGCAAGATATTGTGATGAACTTGTAGAAGATGGCAGTGAGTATACTTCTTCTACTCCGTTAAAAATTGGAGAGTTCTACAAAATCAAAGTAACGGGTTCTATGAACTGGAGCTCTGTAGGTGCATCTAGTAATGCTGTAGGCACTATTTTTCAAGCTACAAGCCCTACCCTTACTACTGTCCATGCCAAAGCATGTAGAGTTGAGCCTCGGTTTCGTGCGAATATATTCTTAACAAAAGCTACTGAAGCGTATAAAGTATTAAAAGACTTTGCCACTGTATTTTTAGGAATTCTGTACGCACAAGATAGTAAAATTACTGCTGTACAAGATGCTCCACAAGACCCTGTTTATAGCTTTACTAAAGGTAATGTTCTTGATGGAGCTTTTACCTACGAGTCTACTGGTGCGAGAACTCGAACTAATCAATGTGTAGTTACATGGAATGACCCTACAATTAATTATGAGCCCGTGCCTTTAGTAGTTGAAGACAGAGAAAGCATTGTTAGAACGGGTAGAATTATCTCAGAAAATGTAGTAGCTTTTGGAGCGACTTCAGAAAGTCAAGCAATACGCTATGGTAAGTGGAAGCTTTGGACTGCTCAAAATCAAACTGAAATAGTGTCTTTCAAAACTTCTCTTGCTGCCTATTACATTAAGCCTGGAGATGTTATTAATGTTCAAGATGCGGATAGATTTGGGGTATCTTACAGCGGCCGCACGTCTTCTGCAACTTCAACCACTCTTACATTTGATAGAAACGTTTCTTTTAACTCTGGCTCTGTGTATGAGTTGAGTACTCTTGTAACAGCAGCTGCAGCTTTAAATAGCTCTAGCTCTAGTGTAACTATTAACGACACAAACGGAAACGGAACTACTTACGCTCAAGGAGAGAAAATTGACTACGCATGGGTATATTCTGATACAGATACCCCTGCTGATGGAAGTAGAGATACTTATGTTTACACAGCTTTAGATACAGAAGAAAAAGCTTCCAATGCTTTTTTAGACTCTAACGGCTCAGAACTTATTCCTACTATTTGGAAGCCTTATTCTTACGTAGAAACACACGTTATAACAAACCCTGGAAATACTTCAAACAGCGTAACTCTTGCTAACTCCGCCACTTTTGATACTACGCCTTCAAAGCATAATATTTGGACATTAAAAGAGACTTCTGGAGGTGTAAACACTGCTGCCTCTAAAAGGCTATACAAAATTTTAAGTATATCCGAGGAATCTCCTAATACTTTTGGCGTTTCCGCAGTAGAATACTTTGATGAAAAATTTCTTGCTATAGATGGCGACTACGAGCTAGGAACAATACCCTCTTCTGTTTATTTACAAAACGAGCCCGTAGATCTACCTAGGCCTATAAACCCTAGAATTGTACTTGCGTCGGACAGATCAAAGCCTGGAGAAGAGTTATTACTTGAGTGGGAAAACCCGGGGTCTGAGGCAATTGTATCTTATGAAGTAATTCATAATATTGAAACAATAGACTCCCCTATATTATCAGATGATACGCATATAACTTTAGATAATCTTCCTAATGGACATATTTTATTCAGAATAAGAGCAATTTCTAGAAATGGAAATAAGTCTTCTCCTACTACTCTTAGTTATGATGTCTACGATGTCTATGACGAAAATGTTCCTCGCATGCAACAAGGAATAGCTAAAGGAGCAGTCGCCACCGCGCAAGGAAAAATAAATAGTAGTAATCAGTTTGAGTTTCAAGCAACAAATACAAGCGTAGCTTCTGTAACGAATCCCTTTATAACTTATACAATTACAGGAGCAAAAAATGTAGCAAATATCTCTACGGAAGATATTTATTATATGTATTTAGACACTGCGGTCCCTTCTTTAAAACTATTAGAGTTTGACACTACTGCGTTAAATAACTTACAGTTTTATAGAGATGTAGGAAGTGGAAACGCGGCTATTTCTACTGCGTGGACTTCTCTGGGGACTATTTCCATTGCTGAAGGATCTAATGAAGTTACCGGAAGTGGGTTTAATAATAGTGTTGAGCTGAGAGACGTTCTCAATTTGTCAAGTTCTGCTTCCCCCTCTAATGGAGACGGGGCTAGAGTAGTATCTGTTATATCTGATACACGGTTACTTATTGATCGTACCTTTGATACTGCAAAATCTAATATTACAGGGTATCGAGCCGCTTTTCGACCCGACTACGCAAATGATTGTATTTTTGCTGAAATTACAAAGAGCGGAAGTACAATTTCAACAAATAACTTTATTACTCTTCGCACTCTATCAGACGATACCGAAGGCACTATTGAAACACAAGACGACGGTACAATTGCAGTAAGAGACGGCGGTATTAGTGTAGATAAAATTGCAGCAAACTCAATCACAGCAGACAAAATTTCTGCAAACTCAATTAACGCAGATAAAATTGCGGCAAACTCTATTACAACAGAAACACTTGCAGCGAATAGTATTACTGCAAACAACATAGCGGCAAATAGTATTACAACAGAAGAACTTGCAGCTAACTCAGTAAATGCCAATACTATTGCTGCAAACAGTATCAACTCAGACATGATTACTGCCAACTCTGTAGTTTCTTCATTAATTACAGCGTCTACTATTCAGTCTTCCCATATTAAAGCAAATAGTATTGTATCAACAATTATTGATGCAACAACTATTAATGCTTCGGATATTACTACAAGCACACTATCTGCTCTTACAGCAAATATGGGCGACATTACAGCAGGTACGTTAAAAGGCGGTACTATTCCAGACGCTAATGCTTCTCCTTCAGGAACTGAAAGCGGTGCCTTCATGGATCTTACTGGCGGTAAAATGGTGTTCGGTAATGCGAGTAAGCACGTTTTATTCGACGGATCAGACCTTATATTATCAGGTGTAACTATTGATGCAAACTCAATTGTTAACGCAACTGCAGCGGCGGATATTGAAGTAAAAGAAGACGGTACTAGCGAAGGTACAGGAATTGCTTCTTTTAACTTTACTACAGGCTTAAATCTTTCTGTAAATGGAACAGAAGCAACAATATCAGCAGATAGTAGTGCTCTTGACCACGATAGCTTAATAGGTTTTGTAGCTAATGAACACATTGATCACAGCGGAGTAACTCTTACTGCAGGCAACGGTCTTACTGGAGGCGGGGACATTACTGCTTCAAGATCTTTTGCAGTAGGTGCAGGAACTGGTATTAGTGTAGCAGCGAATAGTATTAGTACAAATGATAGTGCTATTGTTCACGACAACCTTTCTGGTTTTGTAGCTAATGAGCACATTGACCATAGTACTATATCTCTGACAGCAGGGGACGGCCTTACTGGGGGCGGAGATATAACTGGAGACAGAAGTTTTGCGGTAGACGCTACAGTTGTGCGTACTTCAGCTGCTCAAACTATTGCTGGAGTAAAAACTTTCTCTAACGGAATAGTAGCTTCCGGAGGAATTTCAGGGCTTACACTTACGAGCGGCATTTCTGGAAGTAATTATAATATTACTGGAGTTAATGAGTTACAAATAAATGATCCTGGAGAGGGGATTAAATTTACTGCAGGCAGTAGCGGCAACATGGTTCTTGCAATTGTAGATGATGCAAGTGATAATATACTTCGCTACAGCGGCACTAATGCAGTATTTGATGTTCAAGGTAATATAACTTTGAGCGGTACAGTAGACGGCCGTGATCTTGCAGCAGATGGGGGCAGGCTTGATGGTATGGCTGACAATGCAAATAACTACTCATTACCTACTGCTACTGCTTCTGCTCTTGGGGGTGTTAAGATTGGCTCTGGAATTAATATTAATTCGGGAGTTATCTCTGCGGTTACTCAATCTGACGAAAACTTTACTACAAACTTAAAGGATAAGCTAGTAGCTGTAGATGACAATGCAAATAATTATACACTACCTACTGCGTCGTCTTCTGTTCTCGGAGGAGTCAAGATAGGCGCAGGTATCAACATAGACGTTAACGGAGCAATTACAGCAAGCACTCAGTCACAAGAAAACTTTACTACAAACTTAAAAGATAAGCTAGTAGCTATAGATGACAATGCAAATAATTATAGTCTTCCAGCAGCAACCTCTACTGTACTAGGAGGAGTAAAAGATGGTGCTCGAGTTACGATTGACGTAAATGGAGTACTTTCTGCAGATGTACAAACTGCAAACGACTTTACTAATGCATTAAAGGATAAATTAGTCGATATAGAGGAAGATGCAAATAATTACTCACTTCCTACCGCAAGTACTACAGTACTTGGCGGAGTAAAAATAGGTTCAGGAATTAGCATCTCTTCAGGCGCTATTTCTGCAGACACTCAATCAGATGAAAACTTTACTTCTGATTTAAAATCTAGGTTAGAGGGTATAGAATTAAATGCTACTGCTGACCAATCAGCTTCTGAAATTCGTACTCTGTTAGGCACGGCCACAAGCAGTACTAGCGGCCTTGTAAAAATTGGATATACTGAAAACAATAAAAACTATCCTGTAGAGCTTTCAAGCGGGCAGATGTTTGTAAATGTTCCTTGGACCGATAATAATACTACGTATACCGCAGGGTCTGGGCTTTCTTTATCGGGGTCTAATCAGTTCTCTGTGGATAGCACTGTAGTTCGTACAAGCGGTGCTCAGACAATTGCAGGAAATAAAACGTTCTCAAATAATGTTACTGTTACTGGTAACTTTACCGTAAATGGCACTACTACTACAATTAATACAGCTACTTTAACAGTTGAAGATAACATAATTGTTGTAAATAGTGGTCAAACAGGAACTCCGGCTACAACCGTAACGGCCGGTTTAGAGGTAGAAAGAGGAGACTCTGACAATGTAAGATTAGTATATGCAGAAACAGGTCTTGGGCCAAGTAGCAATCTAGCGGGTTGGAACTTTGGGAACACAAATGTAACTGCAGACACTTTTTATGGTGACTTTATAGGAGATATTGTAGGCTCTCCTTCTAGTTTTGGAACTCTAACAACTGATGACCTAACAGAAGGCGATAATAATCTTTATTACTTAGACTCTCGTGTTCGAGCAGCAATTTCAGGAGCTTCTGGTGGAGGTATTAGCTTTAGTTCAAGTAATGGTGAAATAGCTGTAGATAGTACTGTGGTTCGTACAAGTGGTACTCAGACAATTGGAGGAGCAAAGACCCTTACTTCAAATCTAACAGTAGGCACAACTACTGATAGCACTTATATTTTATTCCCAGATAAAAATGTACTAGACAATCCAACAGCAGTAGGAGATAAACGAAAACTTATCGCTATGGGCAATAGCGGGAACGGCGGTTTGTGGCAAACTACTGGACGCGGAGGCTTGATGCTTGCTTCCGCAGATGATTCTTTAATTCTTGCTTCTGGAGATGTAGGTAGAAGTTATGATCCTGATGCGGGAGGCTATCACCCGAACGCAGATAATGAGGATATTTACCTCTTAACTGATGGTAGTGTAAGATTTATGACAAATCTGCAAACTGCGTCTAATTATAAGCAGTTTATCTTTGATAGCTCCGGCAATGCGACTATACCTAATAATATTGTTGTCGGAGGTACAGTAGACGGCCGCGATCTTGCAGCAGATGGAAGTAGACTTGATGGTATGGCTGACAATGCAACAAATACAGCCGCTCCTGCAATTACAACTGATGGAAGCACTCCTTCTCTCGCAAGTGGAATTACTGCGGCAGAAGTACGAACTGCTATAGGAGCAGGCACATCAAGTCTTACTCTTGGTACTACGTCTACAACTGCACTTCGTGGTGATACTGCTATTCCTACAGTGTATAATCCAGCTATTACTTTGAGCGCTGGAAACTCCGGTATCACAATGGATAGCGATAACTCCTTTACTCTTAACCAGTCAGGGGCCGAAACTATTACAATTAGTCACGCAGATACTTCTTCGCAAGAATCTGTAGATAATAGTAATGGTACTGTAATTCAAGATATTACTCTTGATACTTTTGGCCACATTACTGGAATAAACAGTGTAAGCTTAGATGGCCGTTATTTTACTGAAACCGAATCAGATGCTCGATATTTAAGAAAGGATTCTTACAACAGTAACTGGACTCGACTTGGATACGGCACAAGTGGTGTAGCCTACTGGCATAAATTAGCAAGAGTTACAATTAATGGTGCTTATAAAGACTATCAGCTACGTTGTGACTGGACGGATCGTTATAATCATGGTACTTTAAACATTCATATACACTCAGATAACGATAGTACTGCAGATGTTTGGGATGCTTACATACAACAGTTTGGAGAAACAAACCAAAAGCCACTTAGTGACTTTAAATATTATAAGTCTGGCTCGATTGTAGACGTTTGGATTCGTACCGCAGGATGGAAAGAGTGGGATTACATTCGCACTGATGCCGTAACAGAAGGCACACCTACTATTGTTTGGTATAAAGAAGGAGACTCGGGCGCGGGTAAAACTACAACGGAACCTTCTGGATTAACACAGTTTTCTGACTATACTCCTTGGCACCCAAATAATGATGGCGCGTCCTCTGGGTTAAATGCAGATACTCTTCATGGCGCGGCTCCCTCAATGGATGCAGGGAATAGCACTATTGTTCAACGAAATGCAAACGGTTACGTTTTTGCAAACTACTTTAATACTACGGCTAACGATGTTAGTAGTGGTGTGACAAAAATAATGGTTGAAACCGGAAACGATAATTATATTCGTCACGGAGACGCTAGCGCTGTACGAGGCTTTATAAATGTATCTAATGGCGCAGATGTTACCCCTTCTTGGGTTCCTTCTAGTAACCCAAGCTATGTATCAAGCTTAGGTGATTTAAGCATTACTTCTACAGCCACAGAAATTAATAAACTCGATGGATTTACAGGAGTAACAGCAGATTTAAATTACGCAAAAGATTTACGGGCTACCGGAGTTACTTCAACTGAGTTTGATTACTTAGATGGTGTTTCAGACAATATTCAAACTCAGTTAAACGGTAAACAGGCTTCAGGTAGTTACATAACAAGTCTAGGTGACTTAAATATTACGTCGACAGCTACAGAAATTAATAAGCTGGATGGGTTCACAGGAGTAACAGCAGATCTAAACTATGCAAAAGATCTGCGAGCGACTGGAGTTACTTCAACTGAGTTTGACTACTTAGACGGGGTAACAAGCAGTATTCAAACCCAGCTGAACGGTAAGCAAGCTTCTCTCGGGTTTACTCCCTATAACTCCACCAATCCCTCTGGATTTATCACAAACTCTACTGCTTCTTTAGCAGCTTCAAAAATTACTAGTGGTACTTTTAACATAGCTCGTATACCTAGCCTTTCTAGCAGACACCCCGACCTTATAAACACACAAGACGATATTACTTCTCGAACTGAATCAGGATTTTATCAAACCAGCAGCGCAACCACGGGAGAAGGATGGCCAGAAACTAGTAATAGTTACTACCATATGTTAAGTAATACGCATAGTAATACTGATAATTACTATGCGATGCAGCTTGCGGCGGATTACTATCAACAGCAGTTCTGGTTTAGATCTACAAACGGAAGTGGAACTACAGGGTGGAATCAGGTATTTCATGATGCTTATCACCCAAATGCGGACAAGTGGACCACACCAAGAACACTTACATTAACAGGCGCAGTTACGGGTTCTGTAAATTGGGACGGGTCTGGAAATGCTAGTCTTGCAACTACTGCTACTTCTGACCCTACCCTAACTCTTACCGGAGATGCTTCAGGATCTGCTACTTTCACTAACTTAGGAAATGCAAGTTTATCAGTAACAGTAGCGAATGACAGTCACAACCATACAAAATTATTTGAGAATTCAACAATAACTTTTGGAGCTAGTCAGCTACAGTGGATGGATCAGAACGGTGCTGGAGGTAACGGCTTAAATGGAAACGCGCCACGAAATCCCACAACTGGCTGGTACCACAACCTAATAATGAACCACGCAAACAGTAGTGGATATTACTCTCAGATTTCCACAGGACTGAATAGTAGTGATATTTACTTTAGTAGAGTTCAAGGGGGTGCCGCACAAGACTGGCAAAGAATATTTGCAGATGATTATCATCCAAATGCCGATACACTAACAACTGCTAGAAATATTGGAGTTACTCTTTCCGGGGACGTTACAGGAACAGGATCTGCCAGCTTTAACGGCTCTGCAGCTATTGATATTGCTATTACTACAACCGGCGGAGGCGGTGTCACAGGAGTTACTGCAGGCACTGGCTTATCAGGAGGAGGTTCAGGAGCTGTTAGTTTAGCTGTAGATTTAGATGAGCTAAATACAGCAACGACAGCACTTACTACAGATTTTATACCTATTGTTAAAGCAGCTACTGGTATTAGTAAGAAAATATTATTCAGTGAAGTTATTGACGACCTTGACCTTGTAACAGGAAATGTAACAGGTACTCTGTTCGCAGAAGTTATTCAAGTAAACACATTAAATGCAAACAGAATTACCGCCAATACCATTACAGCGGCACAAATTCAAGCAGATGCAATTACAGCAAACGAAATTAATGCAGGAGCAATTACAGCAGAACAGCTACAAATCTCAAACAATAGCTCTGGTAGTGCTGGTATTTTTATGGACTATAATAGTGGAAACTCAAGAATTGACATACGAGACTCCAGTGCTCTACGAGTTAGAATTGGATACCTGGCATAAAATACCTCCAAAAAATAAATCTTGACATAATATGTCCTGTGGGCTATAATTCCACAATAGGAGAAAGAAATGGCAGCGGCAACATATAATCTAGTTATTGACCAAGGATCAGACTTTGTCATAGACTTAGTCGTAAAGCAATCCGGTTCAATTAAAGACCTCACTAACTATTCAGCGAGAGCACAGTTGCGCACTAAAAAAGATGCTTCTGGAGACGCTGCTGCCAGCTTTACTTGTACAATACCTGATGCTACAGGTGGAGTAATAAAAATAGAGCTTCCTAACTCCGCTTCTTCCGGTATTTCTGCAGGACGATATTACTATGATTTAGAAATATTTACTACTGGAAATGGTACTGTTAAACGCCTACTACAGGGAGAGGTTACACTTAACCAAGAAGTAACACGATAATGTCAGTTTCCGGAGTAACAATAGATATTTCTGAAGATGTAACAGAGGTTTCTGTTACTGAGAGTGGAAAAGTTCAAGTCTCAATAACTGAAGACGTTAATACTATAGAAATAAATAATTTAGCGATTCCTTCCGTAACAAGTACGGCTTCGGGAATTGCTTTTGTACCTCACGGTACAGTAACTGCAAATAACTTGCAAGATGCCCTTGAGCAACTTGCAGACCAAGACTTTCGTTCCGATGACGCACCAACTGGCTCAAATGTAGAAGAAGGAGACACTTGGTATGACACAAATGATAATCAACTAAAAGTATACCGCGAAACTAGCGAAGGAAACTTTGAGTTTGTACCTATAATGATAGGAGACGACTCACCAGATTCAGATACGCTAGATGCAGGAGCCTTTTAAAGGCAAATCGGAGTTTTTAAATGGCTCAAACAATTAAGATCAAACGCAGTACCAGCACGGCGGCACCCAGCTCACTACAGCAGGGTGAATTAGCGTATTCACAAAGTAGTAAAAAGCTCTTTATTGGTCAGCCTGGTGGCGGAACTGGCGATATTCTTGTTATTGGAGGTCAATATCATACTGATATTATTGATGACCTAGTAACAACGAACGCACTTGCAATTACAGGTGACGTAGCAGGTACAGGTAGCTATAACTCAGGTACTGGTGTTTGGACAGTCAACGTTGCTCAACAAAATAACAGTGTCGATTTAGGTACTCATACTGTAGGTAATTATGTTGCTACGTTACAGGGAACTGCAGGTCAAATTGCAACTACAGGTGCTGCTACCGGCGAAGGTATCGGGCATATAATTAGCCTCATAGATACTTCTGTAACTGCAGGCTCCTATGGCGGAACAACTTCAATTCCGACATTTACAGTAGACGCAAAAGGACGATTAACAGCTGCAAGCGAAGTCACAATCGCAACAACTCTCAATATTACAGGCGATAGTGGTTCTGATGGTGTAGCACTTCTTTCTGAAACTCTTAACTTTGAAGGAGGTACTGCTCTTACTACTACTGTTACTGACGACAATGTAAAAATTGATCTTGACAACACGGCAGTTACTGCTGGACAGTACGGTTCTGCTACTCAACTCGCTCAATTTACAGTAGACGCACAAGGTCGTTTAACTCAAGCAGCAGAATTTACAGCAGACTTTGTTATTACTGGTGATACGGGTTCGGATACTGTTGTATTACAAGAAACTCTTCACTTTGATGGTGGCACAGGCGTAACTACAGCAGTTAGTAACAATCAGGTAGCTTTCTCTATCGGTCAGGATGTTGCTACAACTTCGAATGTAACGTTTAACAATGTTAGTGTAAATGGTACTCTTACTTCTGACGATATTACTTCAACAAATATTTCGGTTGACGGTAATGCAACAATTACCGGAAACCTTACAGTAAACGGTACAACTACTACTGTTAATTCAGAAACTGTTACTCTTGACGATCCTCTTCTTACTCTGGGAGGGGACACAGCTCCAACAACTGATGACGACCTCGATCGCGGTGTGGAGTTCCGTTGGCACAATGGTACTGCTGCTAAGCTTGGCTTCTTTGGTTATGATGACAGTGCTCAACAGTTTACATTTATTCCTGACGCAACAAATACTTCAAATGTGATTTCAGGTACAGCAGGTGCGGCAAAGTTTGGCTCACTTGCTCTCGATACAGATCTCGCAGTCGCACATGGCGGTACAGGCAGAGGAACCTTTACTTCAAAAGGTATCATTTATGGAAACGGTACCGGAGGCCTTCTTGCCACTGCTGTAGGAGCTTATGATTCCAGCAACAGTGTAGGACAACTTCTTTCAGTTGATTCGAATGGCACTCCTGCTTGGACAAACACACTCGACGGCGGATCATTCTAAAAAATACTCACCTCTCGCGTAAATACGCATAGTTATGGAGGAGCCACATGGCGCAAACGATTAAACTCAAGCGTTCTGGAACTCAGAACGCTGTCCCTAGCACGTCTCAACTCGCACTTGGCGAGGTAGCTCTTAACACTTATGATGGCAAAATGTACATCAAGAAAAGTGTGGGCGGTACAGAATCCATTGTAGAAATTGGAGGAGACGCAACTTCTAGTTCAGGACTTGATTTCACCGGAAACTTAAATCTGGCGGATAACGTGCGCATCGTAATTGGAGACGGAAATGATCTTCAAATCTACCATGATGGCTCTGATAGTTATATTCTAGAAAATGGTACAGGAGACTTATTTTTAGGAGCAACTAATCTAAGACTAACTAATGGAAATGCTAGTTCTACATATTTGCAAGGTATAGATGGTGGTGCAGTTGATATTCGTCATAATAATTCTGTAAAACTCGCCACAACTTCTTCTGGTATTTCTGTAACAGGCGATATTACTTTAACAGGAAATGTATTTACTGACGAAGGGTTTTACGGAAATAGAGTATGGAACGAAGATAATAGTGCCTTACGATTTGCTACTAATAATACTGAACGTATGCGTATTGATGCAAACGGTCGCCTTCTTGTAAATACTACTTCTTCGATTGATAATTTTGCAAAAATACAAGTTGTGGGCGATAGTAGTTCTTTAGCTAGAATTACTCTGAAAGATGTAGATGGAACAAATCAATATACCTACTTTGAGCAATCTGGCGGCGGCACTCGAATCAATACTCAAAACGGCACTGCCAATGGTTTTTTTACCATTGGAGCGTGGAATGGTACAGCGAGTAGCGACTTTCTTCGTGTTACAGCAGAGGGTCGCGTAGGTATTGGTACTACATCTCCTGCCGGCAATCTTCATATTAAGTCTCTTAATAATGTAGGAGATGCTACACTAATTATTGAAGCCGATGCTGATAATAATTTCGAAAACGACAATCCAAGAATCGAATTAAGACAAGATAATAATTTAGTCGGTGGGTACATATACCTAGAGGGTAATGCTGCAACAACTGCAGTCAATACTATAGCAAATTCGTTAATTTTAGATGCAAAGGCATCTAGCACTGCAGGATCGCATTCAATACAATTTGCTACTGGAGGACTAGCTCCTAATCAAAGTGGGGGACCCACAAACAGTTCAGTACGAATGACCATTACAGACGATGGTAAAGTTGGTATCGGCACAACTTCTCCCGGTAGAAAATTAACTATACAAGGAGGTTCTGGAGATAACTTACCTGTAAGAATTATTGGCGGCGCAAATACGACGCATGGATCTATTGAGTTTCAAGACCCTACTACAACAGCAGATTATAAAGTTACATTAGGATCTAAGGGAGATGACCTATACTTTCAAGCCGGTGGCGGTGAGAAGGCGCGCATCGACTCGAGCGGTAATTTGCTGGTTGGTACTACTACTGCTGACGCAGAGGGTATAACTCTAAGAGGTGACAGTCATTACTTAAAAGTAGTACGTAATGGAGCAATTACAGCTTATTTTGATAGAAAAACTTCAGATGGCGATATTGTACAGTTCCGCAAAGGTGGCTCCTCAGTCGGTAGTATTGGTAGTAATCTCGGTCGTTTTTACATTCATAACAATTACGGCTCTGGCTCTGGATTCCGATTTGATAACGCGGCAATTAGACCTTCTGATAGTTCCGGTGCTAGTGAAGATGCCACTACAGATTTAGGCGCTTCAGCCGCACGCTTCAAAGACCTTTACCTGTCTGGTCAAGTTAGCACAAGCAAACTTGCAGTTGAAGACGGGACAGTTGGTGCGCCGTCAATTACTTTTCAAAATGATACGAATACGGGCATCTATAGATCAAGTTCAGACCAGCTGAGAATTGCAACTGGAGGAGCTTGGAGCGCTTACTTCGAACAAAGCGGAATTCATTCCTC
>Ga0247592_1000016_pt1 | contig 18905 bp, 23 predicted proteins | sample 54RmetaT_FD_186106 | JGI IMG/M metagenome (GOLD analysis project Ga0247592, IMG submission 186106) | Metatranscriptome of seawater microbial communities from Monterey Bay, California, United States - 54R (Metagenome Metatranscriptome) | ecosystem: Environmental > Aquatic > Marine > Coastal...
AGCCGTAGGAGCTACTCCAGTTACTACTTCTACTATGACTGCTACTACAGCTGCAGATGCTGTTAAAGCGGCCACTGAGGGTGCTACAGCTGCCACAGGTACTGTCTCTGCTGAAGGTGTAGTACAAGCTGCTACGAAAGATCCTACGACCACTGATGTATCAACTATAACTGCGGCTCAAGGTACAGCTACAGTGATGGATAATCCAGTACAAAGAGAAATACAACAAGGTGAATTAATATCAGGTGTAGCTGATGCCGCTAAAGCATCTGAATTTAGTGAACAGATACAAGCGGCTACTGCTACAGCATCAGATAAAGCTACTGTTAAAGGTCAGCTTGATGATCTTATGCAAGACTTTGAAGGTGGAGCTACACCTACATGGGCGGCTGGAGCAATGCGTATTGCTAATGCTCAGATGGCGGCTAGAGGTTTAGGTACTTCATCAATGGCAGGTCAAGCTATTATACAAGCAGCTATGGAATCAGCATTACCTATAGCTATGCAGGATGCTCAAACTGTCGCAGGTTTTGAGATGCAGAACTTGTCAAACAGACAACAACGTGCTATGCTTGCCGCACAACAACGTGCTACATTTATAGGACAAGAGTTTGATCAAGCTTTCCAAGCTCGTGTTGCTAACTCAGCTAAGATTTCTGATATAGCTAACATGAACTTTACAGCTGAACAATCAGTTGCTCTTGAAAACTCACGTAATGCTAATACGATGAATCTAAATAATCTAAGTAATAGTCAGGCTATGCTTATGGCTCAAGCTTCATCTATTGCTAACTTAGAACAACAGAATTTATCTAACCAACAACAAGCTGCTGTAACTAATGCTAAAGCTTTCTTAGACATGGATATGGCTAACTTAAACAACAATCAACAGATGGAGATGTTTAAGTCTCAACAAATAATACAGTCTTTGTTTACAGATCAAGCGGCTGATAATGCAGCTAAACAATTCAATGCTTCATCTGAAACACAAACTAAACAGTTCATGGCTAATCTTCAGTTACAAACACAGCAGTTTAATGCTACACAACTTAATACAACACAACAGTTTAACTCTGGTGTAACTAATGCCGCTAGACAGTTTAATGCTCAGGTAGAAAATCAACGTAAAGAGTTCAATGCAAAGAACGCTTTAGTTATAGCCCAAGCTAATGCTCAGTGGAGACAGAACGTAGCTACATATAATTCACAGGCACAGAACCAAGCCAACATGCAACAAGCTCAAGCAGCTAATGCCTTTACTCAAGGTACTATAGATCAGATATGGCAACGTGAACGTGATCTCATGGACTATGCATACAAAGGTGCTGAAGCTTCTAAAACTCGTGCACTGGATATATTGTTAGCTGATAAGAAATATGAAGAGTATCAAAAGGTTAGAGATACACAAGAAGAATCAGATAAGTGGGCAGTGTTCACAAAATTTGGATTAGATCTGATAGGAGGTATTTAATATGAGTCTACAATACAAAGAGTTATTACAACTAGCCAGACAAAAACTAACTCCTAGTGAGGATGCTAACTCTAGTGAGCCTATGGATAAAAACTTGATGTTGAGAGATGGCTTGATGTCTAAAAAATCTAAAGATGAAGAAGAACAACCTTCAGTAGATAATATGTCTAACATCTATAAGAAAGTTATCAACTATAATAACGAATTAAAAAATGAAGTGGTTAGCTATGAAGACACTTTACCTGTAGGTGAAGCGGCTGGCATGGTATTAGTAGATGATAAACCTAAAGTTGATTTTAAGGTTAGTGAAGTAGGTATGAATTTAATGGGAGACTTAGAAGAAACTCTAGGTCTTACTAAAGAACAAGCCGCAGGTTTTGTAGCTAACCTAGATCATGAAACTCTAGGCTTTAAGTTTATGCAAGAGATAAAGCCTACTGTTAAAGGTTCTAAAGGTGGTTATGGTTTTGCACAGTGGACAGGATCAAGACGTAAAGAGTTTGAAGCTTGGGCACAAAAGAATAATGCACCTATAAATTCTTATGAAGCTAACTTTGGTTATCTAATACATGAGATACGTAATACACCTGAAGGTAGGTTTATGAAAGACTTAGAAAAAACAACAACTGCTAAAGAAGCAGCAAGAGTTGTATCTGAAAAGTATCTACGTCCAGGAAAACCTAATCTAAAATCAAGGTTTGATAAAGCTGAAAAATATAATAAAGGATCACAATAATGTTTAGTGCACCTATTCCTGGGCAGTCATTGACCTCAGAACCAAAGAACTCTCCTTGGGAAAACCCACCGCAGATGACTACACCAGAAGAAGCTGTGATGTGGCACATTGAAAGATTAGGTAAGCCTAAGAAAGTAAAGTCTGTCGTAGGATTATTATCACTAGACTTAGATGTTGTAACAATGACTGAGGGTATTCTTCGTGGTGCTGTTGCTGAAGGTAGACACAGTGTAGACGTAAGCTTAATCATTGCACCTATTATACATGAATATATAAAAGGTATTGGAGATGCAGCTAAGATAGATTATAATGAAGGTCTAGATGATGGTGAAGAAGATCTAAATTATGATGATATAAATATGGCTATGCGTGAAAAAGAAGCGGAACAAATACTTAAAGATATTAAAAATAATAAAAAAATAGATTTATCTCCACTAGAAGAAGATGTTACTTTACAAGAAGAACCTATGGTGGAAGAACCAAAAGAAGAAGAACCTAAACCAATGGGTCTTATGTCACGGAGGAATGTATAATGGTTAACTGGAGTGGCGTTAAGTCTGGTATGGAAATGTATCAGAAAGATAAACTTGATAATGAAGCATTAGAAATTGCTAAATCATCTGAGGCTCGTGCAGAGGAGTTATTTGGATTAACTAAAAAAACTACTCTAGCAGAGTTAGCTAAGACTATAAAAAGTATTGCTCAAGGTGGTGGTAATACTATGCCAGGAATAAGTGGTGGAGGTTCTAAAGGTTCTGCATCTGACTTATCTACTGAACAAATGATGACAGTTCTTACTGATGTTTATGATATGGATGATAAACTTTTAACAGATGTATATAGTGCTGGAAAAACAAAGCTAGGTAGTTATACCAACATTAAAAAAATATTTGATGAAGCAAAAAAATATACTGAAAAAATGAGTACTGGAAAATATGTAGGTTCAGAAGGTGCGTTAGGTAGTATGATATCTAATGCTGTAATAATGAATGGTACAGAGAATGAATATGATTGGGATGCAATAGAATCTCAGTTAGGTTTTACTGTAGATGAAGCTATGCGAGATTCAATAGGTACTAGTTACTCTACTCCAGGTGCAGTATATATCAAACCCCCCTCACTTACCGATAAAATTAGTGTTAGTGATATAGGTACTATTAAAGAGGAGGCTATTTCTGCAGGTATAGGTGCTGCTAATGACGAGAAGATTATTCTCGCTGATGAACTCTCAAAAATTGTGCAGAAGAAAAAGGACAAAGGATTTCTTTCAGATGAAGATAAATTTATTGAGAGTTGGATAATAAAAAGAAATCTAATAGTAGAAGATGCTATTAAAGATCATGGTAAGAAAAGTTATGCAGGTATTATATCTTTATATGGTCAGCAAATAGAACCACTTAAAGAGTATTTTAATGCTGAGTCAGCACCATTTGGGCCAGACTTTAAAGGTAATAATAAAGAGCCTATAAAAATAGGTGATATAAATATGCATCGTGAGCTTGTGACTAGAGGTTTAATACAACAAAGAGATCCAGTTACTTATGTTAATAAAGATGGTAAAACTATTTTAAGATATTTTGATAACGCAGGTTCTTTAATTGAAGAAGAGTTAAAATAAATAATGACAGATCTAGAGCTATTCTTAAGTGGTGAAAACCCTACTCCAAAACCTATACAAAAAACATTAGAACAAACTAATGTTGAGGTTGAGGAAGTACCTATTAATAACCTAACAAAAGGTAAAACAGATTTAGAGTTATTCTTAAGTGGATCTCAAGATGAGGAAGTTGTAGGCCTAGATAATATATTTAAAGAGTATGGAAGAAAGCTTGTAAAAAAAGATATTTTGGAAGACCCCAGATTAATGGACACTGTTTATTCTAGTCTAGAAGCTAGGTATAAACCTGCAAGTACATTAGGTACAGCTTATCGTGGAGTTACTGCTCTCAGTGGTGGAGATACTGGAGGTGGTGCTTTTGGCCCTAGAGATTACAGAAAGATGGATAAGGATGAAGCATTTGAAATATGGCAAAACTATCAACGTTCCTTTGTAGGAGGTCAGTCTATAACAACAGCTAATGAAGTTGGTTATGGTTTACAGTCTAATGATGATGTAAAAAATAAACTAGGTGCAGGGTATTTGTTATTTGATCAGATGGATAATGCTTTTACAGGTGCTGGTACTTGGTCTGAAACAGGTGATGCTATTAGAGATTACGCTAAAGCAGGATTTGTTGATCCTACTACAATACTAACACTAGGCCTTGGTAAAGTATTTTCACTTGGTGCAAGTAAAGCTAGTGGTTATGCAGCACGTTCCCTTATGATTAAAGGTTATCAAGAGTTTATAAAAAAAGGTATGTCTAAGACTGCTGCACGTAAAGCTGTAGCTAATACTATAGTAAAAGCAGCTCCTTACTCTGCCGCTGAGATGGCACTTAATGTAGGTGTTGATGTTGCTTATCAATCTCAATTAATGAATGTAGATGTTCAAGAAGAATATAGTGCTGCTCAATCAGCTTTTGCTGCAGCTGGTTCTATGATAGTACCTTCAATAGCTGTGGGTACAAACTTAGCTAAAGCATTTCGTAAGAGTTCTTATATGGAGAATACTTGGATAGCACATAAAGAGTTTGATAAAAACTTACTGACACTATCTAAAAAAGAAGCTTATGATGAACTTAGAAAAAGAGTAGATAAAAAGTCTATTATAGATTCTGTCACTGATAATTTTGGTAGAGTTAAAGGTAACTCTAAAGAATTTTTAAACTGGGACGAAGCTAAGATAGATGCTAAAACTGGTATGTTAGCTAGAGGTGAAAAAGAAACTGACATAGAATTAATAGATTCGTTTTATAAGCGTTTCTTTTTTGGTGATAGTAGTGCAAATAAAAAAGGTTACTACGAGTCTCTTAAAGATGCTGGTTTTGTAGTTCATAAGTCTATGTTAGAAGATAATACTGTTACAGGAGTATGGGGTCAATCTATTAAAGATTTTATGACTGATGAAGCAGCTGAAAAAATTATGAAATCTTTTGAAAAATCTACTGGAGATAAACTAGGTATTGCATACACAGCAGAGGCTTTAGGTCAAAACTTTATTAGTCGTACAAGTACTGCTGGTAGTATAATGTGGACACCTTCTCAACTAAGTAGGTTAGAGAACTCAGGGATAATTAATGTTAATGATGCAATGAAATCTTTCGGTGTTAAGTCTAAAGGTGAAGATAAAAAAAGAACTCAGTTTGCCTTAAGTGTTTACAAAAGATTATTAACATCTCACTTAAGTACGACAGGTGCAAACATAAAAGGTTTTGGTCAGTTAGTTAGTATAAATACAGCTGCGGATTTTGCTACAGCAGCTACTAATTATGGGCAAGGTAAATTCTTTAGTCTTATAGGTGATGTAGATAATGCAGTAAAATATAATAATAGGGCATGGGGTTCATTGGTAGGTGCTGTACGCAGAGGTGCTTCTGCTTTCTCTCCTGAACTTGAGTTCAACTATGCAAAATTAATATTAGAACAATCGCCAGAAACAATTACAAAATTATTCCGTGATGTTGCAGGTGACGGTGGTGTCAATGATGCTCTTAAACATTTTGATCTTGAAGGTAGTAAGGTTGCAAAAGGCATTGACTCTGTTACCAGAGGTGCTCAAACATATACTATGGTTAGGATGCAAGATGAGTTAACTAAGACTTGGTCGTTTGGTAATAATGTAAACCAAGCTATAATGCGTGAATATGGTGAGTTACCTGAAACATTTTTTGCAAGATCAGATGCAGCATTAGAAATGGCTACTGATAAATTTAAAATTAATGTATTAGAAAAGGCTACCTTTCGTACACTACGTGAAACAGCTTCTGTTAATTGGTCAACTTTACCTGCTAATAATTTTCTTAGATCTGCTGCAACTTACATAGAAAAATTTACAAATAAAAATTTAATAGGTGGTTTTTTAGTACCGTTTGGTAGTTTTTTAAATACAACTTTAGCGACAGCTGCTGACTTAAGTGGTGTTAATTCTATGAGGTATGGTCTATCTGAATTAGGTAGACAAACTGGAAAAGGTTACAAAAAACTTAGGGGTACTGATAAAGAAAATATTTTATCTGAAATAAAAGAATTAGATTTTGTTACACAAGAAGGTGCTGAGATTTTTGGTAAGCAAGTTGCAGGTTGGACTGCAATTTCTTTAGCTTTTGTAGGATTTAAACCTGACGATCCTAATAGTGAGAGACAAAAAATAAAGACTGGGATGTCTTGGAATCAAATAAGAAGAGATGATGGATCAATAGCAGATGTCGCATATGACTGGCCTTACTCAACTATAAGACTTACAGGTAGAATACTTGCACATGCTCAGGGTGAGAGTAATAACCTAAAAGATTTCTCTTGGTCAGAAATACCAGAGGATCTTCTAAAAGAACTAGGAAATCAGTTAGGTGGTCAAGCTATACGTGACCTAACAGACTTTGAAAAATCATTGAGTGAGTATGGACAAGCTATTATAGAGGCTGCATCTGATTCTAGTAAGGAGGGTAAGGTATTAAATCTTACTAATAAAATACTAGGCCCTCCCTTAAGTAAGGTAGTACAAGGAGCTTCACGTCCTATAGATCCTATAAATCAATTTTATGGTATGCTAACAGACTCTAATATGTTACCAGATTTAAAACAAGGTAGTGCTAATTACAACAAGAGTTTAAAGTATGTAAACCATATATTTTCTAAGTTATCTAATGTATCTGAGATGCAGAGAAAAGCTACTCCAACTAAAGGTACTGATAGATATACAGATCAAGGTAAGCAGATACTAGGTGTACGTAGTTTACCTGAAAATAGTTTATTTCAATATATGTTAAATTCTGCAGGTAAAGCTGAGTGGAGGGCTATAAGTTTTAAAGGCCCTGCTGTAATAAAAAATCATATGAATGCATTAATAGCACCTGCATTAGAAGAACAGTCTCGAAAACTTCTCGAACAAAACCCTGACTTTTTAGAAAGGAATACGGAGCAAAAAGAAGAGATAATAAAAAGAATAGTTCAAGAGGCAAAGAAAAGTGTTGATAAGACTATGAAGCTCTCTGAACTACCTAGGTCTTTACAAATGGTTAGAACCTTATCACAAAATAAAGATAAGGTTCAAAAGGTAATGGACTATTTAGAAATAGATGGTAAACTAGAAGACCTATTAGAAGAAGAAAACGGTTTTGAAATGTTAACTAAGATTGACAGCCTCGTAAAAAACTACGATCAAATATTCACAGGTTCACTTAACCTGGACTAATCATCATCATCTTCTAAGATGTGATCAGCCCAACCATAAGCTTCACGTTTAACTTCCTCAGTACGACCAGTACCCCTACCACTTGCTAGTATACCCGACAAGGCTTGACCTGTCAGGTATAGGCGAGAGGTTAGGGGTTTTTCTTTTGGCCTATTCTTTTTAGTGTAGGCCTTGGCTTCCTCTTCTAGAGGTGGTAAATTATTCTGCTCTGCTTTAGTTGGTCTGCCCATGTATCACCTTATTTATATTTTTCTGATTGTGCCTCAATCATCTTATCAAGATACCATCTTGCTTTCTTAGTATCTTCTAAGGGGTTTCCTTTATAGGATGCCCTATGATTATACTTAGTAACATTACCTTTACAGTAAGCAATGAATCCATCGAGACCTAACACCTGTCTAATGTAATCAATACATTCTATGTTACCTTGATTGTAGTGTGCAGGTTTTTCTACAGGATCGTAAGTAGGTTGGTCTTTCATTATATTAAACTCCTTCCATTTAGCCATTATGTATTTACCAACTCTGCTGATGTATAAGGTATGTGAAAGAATAGTTCACCTTTTTGTATGTACCTACCCTTAGCCTCTGCTAAACTTTCTTTAGTTAGCAACGTATCTTTAATACGCCATACTTGTTTCATGTCTTCACGGAACACATAGAAATTTAACACCCCATTTGTACCATCATACTTATCCAGTAAACGTTGCTTACGTTCTGGTATACGGATCTCAGACCAATGTGTAGGCCAATCTTCTTTCCAAGCTACTTTGACTTCAGCTTCGTTGAAATATGTGTAGCCATCTTTTTGAGAGACGACATCTACAAAATAGTTTTCTTCGGTATTAACTATAGTATGTCCTTTTGATTCCAAAAGTTTGACCAAAGTATCTTTAGCTTTCTTATCGTAAGCTTGATATAATGCTCGGCTAAAGTTCTTTCTTACTGGTTTCATTTAGGTATTCCTTTAGTTCTGTGTAGCCCCCAAGGTGAGTGCCATCTGGTTTAAATATTTGTGGTACTGTAGTGTACCCTGATTTGCGCATTAAAGTCAACAACCATTTACTACTTGCTGACTGTACGTTGTATGTTGTTACCTGACTTCCTGCAACACCTCTTAGTAATTGTAAAGAGGCATCACAGAAGTTACATTCGTTTCTAGTTATTACTATCCACATTAAACTAAGTCAACAATCTCACAACTATCACCACTACATGCTAGTGTCTGACTACCTGCTGTATTATCTTCTTGTTCATACTCAGATAACTTATCCCAATCAATACTATCAGGCATCTTATCTAAAAGAATATGATAGTCTGTAGCTAAACAGTCTTGATAAGGTGCTTGCTGATATGTGTGTTCATTGAATGGTAAGAATGATACACCTGACATCTCATCAAAATGTTTGTACACAAATGCACCTACCTCAAACCATTCGTTATTCTTTACATTAATAGTAACAGATGGTTTATGTTCACACCATGATCGTTGATAAGCTAACCACATCTCTAGCTGTTCTATAGCAGACATGTCAGCAGTAACTGTTGCACCATCTGGAGCTTTCATAGGGAAGCTAAACACAGTAGTCTGGTCAGGCTTCATCACGTCTGGCTCATTAGGTATACCTTGATCCATCATGAACTGTGTCAACGGGTCTTTGTTGTCTCCACGTACAGTGCGAATATAATAGGCTGAGTGACGAGCGTGAATGCCACTGCTAGAGTCAACCAGTTGGCTGACAGTACCGCTTGGTTTAACACAGCTGATAGCAGTACTGACAGGGATATCAAGGCGTTCAGCCCACTTAGCATTAGTAGCAACGGCGATTTGTTTGAGGTGTTCAAGAGTTTTCTCCAGTCCTTTGTTAGCCTTTGTAGTTAAAGGGTTGTCCATAATACCTGTCATAGATACACCAAGTAATCTTTCTTCTTCGGTGTTATTCTGCCATGACTTACGTAGGTAAGGGAACTTAGTGAATGATGATTGTATTGTACCTAAGATAGTAGCTATACGTACCTTACGTTCTAAGTCTTCTGAACTATCAGTAGCTCTTACAACTACCTCTGTTAGATTACAGAACTGATTAGGCCGTAAAATTATTTCACTACATGGGTTAGTCCCAAACTCAAAGTTAGGGTCACGTCTGCCATTCTTAGCTGCTTGTTTCTTAGATGCTTGTCTGTTGAAGATACCACGTTCACCTGATCCTGACTCAACCAAAGCCATCCACTCACGCATGAAAGATAAACTGTCAGGCTTCTCAGTATATGACACAGAGTTGTTAGCCAAGGCACGTTGAGGATCATTGTCCCACCATGAGCCTGACTTAGCGTGTCTCATACGATCATCAGATAGATTAGATAGAGAGATCATAGCTGACCTACGTACACCACCTACTACAACTACCTCACCAATCTTACACATGATGTCGTGACATTCTAGTGATGATAGCTTACGTCCTTTAGCATCTTTGAATGTCTTAATAACGAAGTTAAATAAATCAATCAAAGGCATTGGGCCTGATGCTCTACCACCAAATGTCTTTAGCTTTGCACCTGCAGGTCGTACCTTAGATACATCCCATCTAGGTATCTCACCACTATAAAGTAATGCAACCATTTGACGTAGTGATTTAGCCCAACCTTCTTTACTATCTTTAACTACGATAGTTGTTTCACTCTCATACAAAAGCTCAGGAACTTCTGGTAACTTCTGTACTGATTGACGTTCAACAGAGAAGCCAACACCAGTACCACACAGTAGAATAAACATAGCTTCATCAAACGCTTTAACATCATCTACAGCTAGGTAAGAACAGTTGTAACCTGCTGTATTGTCACGAGCTAAAGCAGGGCCAGCAGTCATCAATGCTCTCATAGAAGGCATTACTTCTAGTCCTAGTATAGCTTGTTCAATCTCAGCTATCTGCTTAGGGTTATCACCTAATGCTGGACGTACTAAGTTCTTCATGTAACGATCTACTGTTTCACTCCAGGTTTCCCTGCGGCCTTCATCATCAAGCCAACGTGCATAACGTGACTTATGTATAAAGGATTGATAATCGGTTGGTAGTATGTTGTTCATCTATTATCTCCTGATCCTTTTATTTTATTTCTATCTTGCCTACTGGTAAGCTTCTCAATATTTATATCTGCAATCTCATCTAGGTTATACCCTATATCATTTGCAAGATTACTTAGATACCACAGAACATCTCCTAGTTCTTTAGCAACTTCATGTCTGTTAAAAGTACCATCACGTACTTGTTTCTTAACCTTCTCAGCTACCTCACCAGCTTCACCACAAAGCCCCAACGTAGGGTATAGGACTTTGTGGGTTGCAGGGTAAATAGCAAAGCTTACAGCTTTTCTTTGGTATTCTCTAAAGCCAATAGCCATATTTTTTCCTTTGCTTTTATGTATTTAATTTTTTAAAGACTCTTTTAATTTATCAAGCTTCATTGTTTGTACAGCTTGCACACACTGAGTTATATGATCTAATAATGATAAAGCATTTTGTCCATTACGTAATGTAGTTACCTCTGTTAGTTGATCTTCAGATAATTTATCTTGATCATACTCCGTGTCGTCAATAGTTATTTTAGTCATGCTGTTTTACCTCACAGTCAGTTACATTTATATCATCTATATCATACAGATGATCTCGAATTACCTCACCTAATACGGCAAGATTATACTTAGGGTCAACCTCTAAAAAGTTTGCAGTTGGGTCAACCTTAATTATTAAATTAATTTCATAGAGCAAAGTGAAAGCTCCTAGTTATATTTAAGTTGATAGACAAGTCAAGAATCATTTGTGTATCCTGATATTATTAATGGTTCTATACTGTCATAGAAATAAGATGACCATTCGTATGCGTCATTGAGTTCTTCAAAATAAAAGTTACCATCGAACACATCACCATCTACTTCTGCCTTACATACTAACACGAAGTTAGCATCATCAGGCCAATCATCACTATCAGGAGTATCATCTCTAGATGTTGGCCCAGATATTATACCCCAAATTTTAACACTCATTTTTTCCAGTTCCTTAATAGCTCCATGTAATGATCTATACTTATCATAACTATCCATGGTTGTCTATCGGATCTATAAAAAACTACAGGCTCACCTTTGGCATGATTACTTGCTTGATCTATGTAACCATACGCAGTCTTGAAGCCAGACTTACGCCTCTTAACTTCTATTGTAATAGGCATAGTCTTACGTGCGGCAGGTGATAACTGTATATCCTCACCTGAGTCGCCCATAGTGGTTGACTTGATGTCATCTGGTTCAAACTCAGGGAATGTTTCAAGTAACTTATCTCTGACTTCTTGTTGACCAGTTCTACCTTTGGCTTTACCCGCCCTCGACATCAAAGATCTCCTCTACATTAGGTTCTTTCTCAACATGTACTAAGTATTCAACACCATAAGAGTATTGGAACTTACGTGCATTAGGCCAACAAAGGTTCTTGAAGTCACAGAATGTACATGCCCTAGCTAACTTAGTATTAGGACTAGTTTTGCTGGCAGGTACTGGTGATATACGTTCATCAGGTATTTTACCTGCAACCAATGATTTAGCATATAACATATCCTTCTTCTTAGTCTTCAGTTCTTTACTGAAATCATACCTATCAAGACACATCTCACCTGTAACCTTATTGATTACAAGGAATGCACCTTCTTTTTTATTTGTTACGAGTGGATCTTCTTTACCTGCATAAACATAGGACGACAACTGAGACACATATCCAAAAGGATCTTCTTCTCTCAGCTTACCTTCTTTAAACTTCTTGAATGAGAAGGGGCTAGCTGTCTTAACATCCACAGTCATACCATCTATAACAGCATCACGATGTCCCTTAATACCATGCACAGATAGTCTATCTTGCATACCTACACAAGAGTGACCAGAGGCTTTCACCATAGCTAGTATCAACTCTTCTATCATATCACCATAGAAGAACATCAAGTACTTCTCAGCCTTGAGTTTGATACCTTCTTGTGCTTTGTTTACTTTGTACCACAACTTTCTGTCGCAGTCTGTACCAACACCAGATAAGGATAAGTATCCTCTTGGTGCTTGGGGTTTACTAAATCTTGCAAGAGCTGTATCAGAGACAGCCTTACCCATCTCAGAACTGATAGCTTCATTCCAACCACCAACTCCTAAGAGAACACCCTCAAGATCTTTTATTAATGTATCTATTGTTTTCATATTAACTCCTCAGTTAAAAAGTGGGGTAGGAAGAAAGGAAAGGAAACACCTACCCCACAAGTTGTGCTTAGAACAGTACCTCGTTCCCAGCTACAGGTTCAGATTGGGTATCAGATGGAGGAGATTCATCTGAGTCTGGAACATATTCAACATGCTCTAATACTTTAACCTTATCTAAACGTGTTCCTACAATACCTGACATCTTAGTGTCATATACTGATAGTAATACTTCTACTGTAGAACCATTACCAATAGTTCCATCTAACTCATAGTCCCAAGCTGTATCATCTGCTTTAACAACTACAGGTGCGCCACTGTCCCAGTCACGTCCTGTATCAAACTTGCGTACAAACTTTACCTTGTGTCCTCTACCTTGTAGATCAGGTGAGCCTTTCTTAATAGACCGAGATGCTTTTAGTGCCATCATATTATCTTCATCTAAGATAACATCAATAGTACATGCACCACCACATGCTTCATAAGCACCTTGGTATCCTTGCATATCACGGTTCTGAGTGAAGACCTTTGCCCACTCACCGATGCCTGTTAATTTTACTTTTCTTGTTGCCATATTGGACTCCATTATTGTTAATGTATTTCACTATACGTGTTACCGTACTGTACGTCAATACCAAGGTCAACATTTAATTTGAGTTCTTGGTTAACTTTTTCAATAGCCCAGTTAAGTGTTGCAGTATGATCACTCTCATCACCTACCTTAACTTGGTTAATTGACTCGTCGTGAAACTGCCCAAGTATATTGGGACGTTTCGTCATGTAGTATGCTACCCACTTGTCAAAGCAGTAAGCACCTGTTGATTGATTGAGTGTAGAGAATACATCTTTCTCATACCTTAGACTGTGCCAGAACTGACTGACAGGGTTCTGTACCCACATCTCACCATTGATTGTACGAACTGACTGAGACTCAGAGAAAGCTTTTACTGACCAGTTACGATCCCAATATGCAGATAACAAAGCAGCTGCTTCATAGACTGGCATACCTGTGGTACGTGATAACTTAGGTGCGCCAACTCCATAGGTAGCAGAGTAGTTCACCACCTTGTAGTTCTTACGTAAAGACTTTAGTGAAGTCTTACCTGAGTTGTGATCATCTATTTGCTTTTGAGTTACAGCTCCAGCATGTTTAGCTAGGTCAAGGTGAGGGTCGAAGCCTTCCTTAGACATCTCTTCAACATAATCTGGGTCGTAAGGTTTCATGTAATGACGCTTAGTCGTATCCTCTAGGGATGTCATATCAGCACCACACAATACATAACCATCATCTGCTATCAAGCAACCACGTATCTCTTTACCCCAAGGCTTATCAACACCTGGGAGATTTACTAATGGCTTCCTATGCTTGAAGCGTAACGTGTTAGTAAGACCTGCAATACCTGCCTTAACATATCCATTACGTTCACACTCAACGAATGCTTGGAAGATAGATAGTCTGTGTTGTATAACAGTGAGACCATCAAGGACAGAGACAGAGTTGTTAGTCTTTGTTAGTAGCTTTACTGAGTCAGTAAGCTCACCATCCTTACGTACTTGAGGTATAGTTCTCTCACTACCATCATCTTCTTTAACATACTTATGTGTACAAGGATTCCAACCTAGTGAGTACAACCAATCCTTAACCTGTTCAGAAGAGTTAGGGTTAGGTTCTTCCCAACCTTTGACGACAGATATAGGATCGTCATGATGGTTAGGTAGGTTATGTTCTGACAACAGGTCAAACCATTTTTGTCCATGAGAAGAAGGTGTACCATCTTTCTTGAAACAAACTTTAGGTTTACGTTTGATTGCCATGACCTTACGTCTAGGCATAACAGTCTTAAGTTCTTCTACTCTGGACACCTGTTGCTCAACCAATGTTGCAATACTAGATTCAGCTAAAGCTTTATCTAATCTCCAACCAACTCTCTCAGCTGATGAAGCACAACGCATCTTGAACTCTAAATATCTAAAGAATTTATCTAGTAACATATTGTCGTTATAGATAAACTTAAAACGTTTAAGTAAGTTACACCACAATGCCCAGTTAATACGTACATCCTCTGAACAACGATGGGCATACTCTTCTTGAGTAAGATTGTGCCAATCATCTATCACAGGTTTAGGTATACCGAAGTCCTCACCGAAGCTATCAAGACCATGCTTAGGTCTGTTGTAGTTGAGAACCCAAGACATAGGTAAGGTATCAAACAGTCTAGCCTTTATCTTTATACCAAGTAACTTCTCTAGTAAGGGTATGTCGTAGCCAATTATATTATGACCAATCAATCCTTGTTGAGATAACAATAGCTTACGCATATCATCATACTTGAATAGAGTTGTAGGGCTAGAACCATCAGCAGTATAAGATAGACAATGTATTTTAGTAGCATCTTCCAAAAGGTTATCAGCTTCTACATCGAATACTATCATGCCGCAATTTCACTCCTATTATATGGTGCATCTTCAGATAAGATCGTAGTGTCTGGATCGTAGTACACTGAACCTGCATTACCTAACTTAGCGAATGGTCTGTTCTTGTCAACAATAAAGTTTGTGGTATTTTGTAGCACCTCATCTTCAGTCTCGACATCACGTTCAATCTTAATACAAATGATTGCTTCTTCTTCTAGTGAAGCCGCATACTTTGTACGTCCATCATCATTCACCTGTGATATAAAGATCACACCAATGTTTAACTCCTTGGCTAACTGTGCGGCTCTTGAACCTAGTGTAGTAAGTACACTTGTAGCACCATCAACACCTGAGCTAGACAAGTAAGCAAGACGTTGCACATGGTCAATGAAGATAAAACCTGCACCATATACAGTAGCCGCAAGGCGTATGTAATCAAGTAGCTTGAGTGGATCATCATGCGACATCATCTCAAAGATAATAGTACGTTCACCTTTAGTCATCTCTTTAGCGGCAGTGATAACTTCTTGCTCAGACACATTGTTTTCTTTAGCATCATCTTTAGTCCTGACGTTGACACCTAGTTGATATGTAGCCATTGACCTGTAGGTAGTAGACTTCATCTCTTCCATGTGTAGTAAAGCAACACGACTCTCTTCGTCACGCAGTAGGCCTGTCTCGAAGTAACGTATCACCTCTGTCTTACCAGTACCTCTTGGTGCTTTGATGAATGTAATACCACCCTTGACCATACCTCTGATCTTATCATCAAGACCTGTATGACCTGTAGGTACATACTCGTATGGGTTCTCATTGAGGATAGCATCTTCTACATCTTGATCGGAACAGAAGAAGTTCTCTGGTGAGTAACGTTGAGGTTTACGTGCCGCCCACATTAGATCATCAGCATCACCTGACTGTAAGAAGTCATTGGCATCCTTGTGCTTAGACATTGGTACATACCAAAACTTATCAGGGAATGCAGCGTATAGTTTATCTGCAGCTCTACGTCCTGCATCATCAAGCTCACCTGCATAGATGATCTCTTTGAATGAAGATAGGTAGATGTGATTGTGCTTGATAAACTTCTCACCAATAGATGCACTAGGCAATGACTTAACTGGGAATGTCTTACCTAGTATTTGGTATAGACTTGCCGCATCAAACTCACCTTCAGTAAGGTAGATACGTTTGCTTGAGCCTGAGTTAAACTCTGGGCCAAACAAATGATTCATGCCCATACCTCTATCTTTAGTCCAAGTCTTAGACTTATCTGACACTAGCCTGTACTTGACTGTGTGTGGGTACTTGTACGCATACCTGACTGCCTCACCTTTATCACCAGTCTGTAATTGTATTCCAAAAAGCTCACAAACATCAGCGTCAATAGACCTGATACCATTGTAAGTTCCACCCGTTACGGGTATTTCCATAGGCTTTCTCCTTTCCTTGAGAGGGTACTCCTGCTTGACCCAATCATATACCTGTGACATATCCTTAGATGGATATGATCTACTACAAGAATGACATTGACCATAGCCATCATCATTCCAATTAAACGCATCACTTGAACCGCATTCTGTATACGGACAAGCTAAGTGTGGGTTATCTCCTGTCGCCATAAATTATATCCCTTATCATCTCATATATAAACATGATTGAAATAAAAGGCCACACAATAGCTAGCTTGAGTGTACCTTTATTGTTATCATCCATTGATTCAAACATACCTATGACTAGCATCATACCTAGTAGGTACATAATGACAGGTGGCCAGAGGTATAGTGTCATCCATCCTCTCCTTGTAATACGTAACGTACATAACGTTGACCTGTAACAGGGTGTTTCTTCTTCACACTAAGTATGTCGTGACCCAAGTTACGTAGCTCTTGTATACGTTTGGTTAAGCAACTGATGCTATAATCTATCATAGCCTCACGTACTGTAATACCCTTAGTTGTTCTAAGGTGTGTCATAATTAATTCATGTTGTGATTTACTCATCGTTTTTCCTTTCCGATTAGTTCTAGTTTAAATAGGCCTTCAGTCTGCCTCATGGAAGACCACAAGTCAAGTAATTGTTTATATGATATCTCAATTACCTGATGTGTATCTATATCTTCTACGTATTGTCTTAAGTAAACAACACCATTGTTCTCAAGATACATTTCAACATCATCAAAATTATTCTGTTCATCCATACTGGTGACGACAGAGTAATCCTTTTCAAATTCAACTGTGAACATTTGTCAATGCCTCCCATGAAACTGGAAATAGTTCAGACATCTTAGTACTGATTTGATCGGCGACTGTACGTGTCTCGTACTGTGTATCTTTACTACACCTAAGCTTACACATATCAGCAAAGGCATCGAGACTACCACTCCAATACCACTCAGTCATAGTGTTCTGTGGTAATACCATACGTGCTTGCTCTTCGCAAACACCAGAGTCAATCATATGTTTGTATAAAGATGTAACGTAATCTAATGTTGTACTAATATGTATATCACTTATGATAATACTTTCACTACTGCCCTGTTTCTTATCATCTACTTTAGACCTCCATGTTGTAGGTTCGAAGTACTCAGGCTTTGTTGATACATACCTACGACTTATCTCATTCCAACGTAGGAACTTATGCTTTACTAGCTGACGTGCAACAAACACTGGTGCTGATACATGGAAGGTAGCAAAGGCATGACCGAATGGGGACATGTGTTTATGTTTAGCTAGGAACTTAATAAGTTTAGTGTCACGTTTAGACAACTCATAGTAAATATCATCGTGACAACCCATCATGTCACAGTTAGGCCAGTTAGGACACGAATACTCTTCATACGTTTCCCAAGAACTGATCTTACCATAGCTAACTCTTGCCGCATTGACTATAGATAAATCACTACCCATGTGGTCAATGTAAATTGATTTTATTGATTGCATTATATTCTCCTCTCTTTAACCCAAAGTCTCTTAAGGCTTTTATGTCTACCACCTTTAGCTCCAGTTACTTGCCTGTTCTTTTGTTGTGTCCATTGATCACCTTCTTTATAAGTTCTCATGTTGAACACTTCACGCATCCTTTCATTCTCAGCTTTACACACTGATATGTGGGCTAGCCTTAGTCTATCTTGAACATCCATTATTCTTTACTCCTTCTACTTAGTGCGGACTTCGCCGCTTTTAAATTGTGTTTAACATATGGGTTAAGACTTGCCACATTCTTATGCCCTGTAACAGACATGATTGCAAGGTGGTCTATCTCACTGTCAATCATTTGGTTGATGGCTGTCTTTCTAAGATCACCCACACGTAGATCAGAAGGTAGCCCTGATAGCTCCTTGATCTCCCTGACTAGTACACCTGCAGAGGCATGATCAAACGCCCTGTATGCCCCATCTGAAGGCCTCTGAAAGGGTACTACATATTCTTGGAAGTCCCAGTCACCTTTCTGTTGTAGTAACATGGAAGTTAAAGGTTCTTCTAATGGTAGCTCAACTGTAGCACCACGTTTACTCTGACGTATCTTTACCATGTTGATATCAAAATGTATGTTGTCCCACTTAAGAGTATAGATATCAATAGGTCTTTGCGCCCACTCATAAGCCATCAGTACACACAGACCTATGTTCCTAAACTTAAAATCTGAGAAGGCTGTATCACAGAACTTTTCAACCTGTTCATTATTCCATATAGTTGAACGTGTCTCATGAGTTCTCTTATTAACATGGGTAACAGGGTTGTTGTTAACAATGTCTAGTGAACG
>Ga0247592_1000017_pt1 | contig 18826 bp, 15 predicted proteins | sample 54RmetaT_FD_186106 | JGI IMG/M metagenome (GOLD analysis project Ga0247592, IMG submission 186106) | Metatranscriptome of seawater microbial communities from Monterey Bay, California, United States - 54R (Metagenome Metatranscriptome) | ecosystem: Environmental > Aquatic > Marine > Coastal...
AAGAAATGTTTCAGTAATCATACTAAGTTGATTGAGTTGTCACCTTAAATAACTCAATTCGCCTTTCTGGGCTGACCCTTGAAGCCTGCCTTTCTGGGATCGGCAATCTGCTGCAAGGTTCTGCAGTTCTCTCTGGCATACTTACCGAGAGCGAAGTAGACGTCGGCGGGAGAGTCGGCGCCCTCAGCGATGGTGATGAACTCGTGCTTCTTGTTGAGCAAGGTAGCACCGAACTTGTACTCACCCATCGGGGCCTTCTCCTTGATAGCAGCCTTGAACTTGGGCGCGTAAGCCTTGTCGAACGCGCGCTGCTTTCTCTCCTTGCTGGCCTTGCGGAGACCGGGGCGAGCCTTGAGGAGCGCCGCGGCAGTCTCAGCGTAATCCTGAGCGCACCATTTGCACTCTTCGCGGATGGTGTCGGAAGTCCACAGCTCGTAGATGACAGTGATCTTGCCATCGAAGTTGCTCTGAGCCTTGCACTTCTCGAACAGGTTTCTAGGCTTGGAAGCGTGGAGTCTCTTGTCAGCGAGCAGCGAACCGATGGCGGTGATGGCCGGACGAGAGTCGAGCTGAGTGGCGTCGTTGTTGACAGCGACAGGGAACCACTCGTTGTTGTCCTCGACGAGGATGACACCGGCGGCGCGGGGAATGGTAACGAAGGGACCCTGGCTACGGGATAGCCACCAGGGCTCGCGTCTCATCATTCTGAGCTCGACAGTGCCGACGGCGCGTGCCCTCTCCTTTCTGACCTCGACTCTCTTGCCCTTGTCGTCCTCGACCATAGCGGCAACCCAGAAGTTAGCAATCTTGTTGTTCCACAGGCCTTCAACCTTGAAGATGTCGCCGTTGGATCTGGATAGGCTGCCCTTGATGGAGGCATCAGTATCCTCCTTGGGCAGAGTCTGCAGGATCCAGCGACCGAGAGCGCCGTAAGCGGGCACCTCACCCTTGTTCATCTCGTCACCATCAGGGGTGTCCTCGTGCTTGGAGAAGATGAACTGGGTGCCGGACACGAAGAAGCCGCGCACATTCTTGTCGGATCTCACGGGGTTCGTGTCCTTGGTGAATTCGGCAACGCACTTCTTCTGAGCGGCACTGATGGCAGCAGCACCCTTCTTGGACTCGGTGCCAGGGCAGACCTTGAGCTCGACCTTGCCGGTGACGCGGTGCTCGTAGACAGAGAAGGACTTGAAGTAGTCCTGTCTATCCTTGGTCATGGCAACAGCCTGAGTCCACTTCCAGGCGTGGTACTTGAGGAAGTCGCTTCTGCCGTCCTTCCAGAAGGGTCTGGGGCTGCCCGATGGGTCGGAGTTTCTCCAGATGTAACCAAGCAGCGTCTGGCCGTGCTTGCAGTTCTTGATGTCACCGGTGCTAGACCAGAGGATGCGAGGAGCGCCGCTGCCGAGGACAGCCATGTGAGTGTAGGCGCCAAGCTTCGTCTCAGCGTTTCTGTGGCGGTAGACGCGCTGCACAGTCTTCGACCTGAGGTTGGCGGCTTCCTGGTTGTTGAGAGCCTGGATTCTAGCCGCAGCCTAACGAAGTATCGCAGCGTAGCTGTAGGCAGTGTAGCTGACTCTCCAGAAGGGAGTGGTGCCTCTGAAGCGGTGGCCAGCTCTGAAAGAGTACACGCTGAAGTAGACGGCGCGAGGGAACCTGTTACGGAGGGCCGGATGCTTGGCCATGTGAGCGCGCAGGTCAGCGACGAACTTCTTGTTCTGCTCGGCCTTCTGGCGGAAGGCCTTGGTCGTCTTGGCGATGGCCTCATCACGGTCCTTCTTGAACACGAGCGTCTCAGGCTCGTTCTTCTTGCATCTGTTGAGACGTCTCTGAGCGAATTGGCCGAGCATGGCGTCGACATCTTCGTATCTGCTGACTCTGGACGCGTAGCCAACCCAGCGAGGGTTGAGACCATCGTAGCCGAAGGCGCCGATCTTGGTCTTGTCCTTGGTCAGCTCGTTGAACTGTCTCTGAGCCTTACCCTGATCACGCATGGTCAAGTTGTAGCGCTTGATCTCGTCGGTCTTGGTGTCCTTGACGATGGCGAAGAAGCGCGCCTGGTGGTCAGGCGTGTTCACGTCCAAGAGGATCTTGTCCTTGACGTCAAAGACGGCGTAGTGCAGGAGTCTCACGCGGATGGCGTAACCGATGGCTCTCTGAGTGTTGTAGCTCGTGTAGCCTGCCTTGTCCGTCGTGAGAAGACAGCCAGCCTGCATGCCGACGCCAACCATGGTGTATGGCACGTCCACCTTCATCTGCTGGTTAGCCCAGGCCTGGAAGGTGTTGACGAGGTTCTGCATCTGGTTGGTGTTGTAGCGTCTTCTCCAGATGGCACCAGTGGAGGGCCTGTAGAAGACAGCGTCGAAGTTGTACGTGCGGAACAGTTGACCAGTGGGGATCGCAGAAGTGAGCTTGCGAAGTCTATCGCCCTCAATCTTCCATCTCGCGTCACGCTCAGCAATGGTCTCCAGGCCGCCCTTACCATCCTTGTTAACCTTCTTGTAAAGGCCCAAGTTCTGCAGGTAGCGAGCGACAGTCTCGTGGACGTCCATGCCGTGGTCCTCGAACTCAGCAGAGGAGGCTCTGGCAGGGACGTAGACACGCACACCGACATTGCCGGTGTTCTGCATGCGGTTCCTCATGAGCAGACCACTCTTGTACTTCTTGCCTTCACCAACAAGGGCCTTGAACTCCTTGATGGATTGAGCTCTGTTGGCGGTGAAGTTGAGGCGGACAACCTTCTTGCCGTCGTCGGCGAGAGCGATGTGCATGACTGGAGCAGCCTGAGGAGCATCGAAGATACCCTTGGTCTTACTCGCAGGGTTGTTGACAGGAGGCGAGAAGCAAGCGGGGTTCTCGAAGCCGCGGCCAAGGAAGCGCTGGGCCTCCTTAGTCGTCAGATCGTCACCGAGGCTCCAGTAGATGGGACCAGCCTTCTTGGAGAAGATCATGATGGGACGGTCCTGACCCCATGCAAAGTTGCCAGCGTACCATCTGTTGAAGAGGGCCTTGGCAAACCATTCGTACATGTACTCGACGTTGTTGACTCTGAGGTACTTGCCGTAAGCGAGAACGTTGCTCGTGTACTGCTGGTGCAGGACGCAGAACTGCTCAGTCTTGACCAGACGGGACTTGGTCTTAGGCTTGTAGAAGGACTTGAGCAGAGCGATGCGCGCATCTCTCTTCTTGAAGTTATCGGCATAAGTCGTAATGCCGAGCGCCTCGAGCGAAGGCTTGGCCTTGTCGAATTGACCCTGGCCCTGCAGCCAGCTGGCGATAGCCTGATAAGCAGGCCATCTCTGAGTCCTGCCGCGTCTCTTGCTGTCCACCTTGAAGATGTACATGGTGTTCTGGGTGTAGCCAGTTCTCCACTTCCAGCCGCAGCTGTACTTCTTGTCGTTCCTGATGGCAGCCTGTCTCTGGTTGGCCTCAGAGATGGATCTCGTGAAGTACTTCTCGACATCCTTGCTGCCCTTGAGGCAAGCGAGGAAGTGGTAGCCAGTAGTCTTGGCGAGAGGGTTTCTCTGCTAGGTCTTGCTGAACTCGATGCCGAGGTACAGTCTGTGCGTCTGGAGAGCATAACCGAGCATGATCTGGTTCTTCTCGTCCTTCAGGTCATCAATGGAGGAGTAGATGACACCGTAATCTCTGGCGAAGAGGATGAAGTCGACGTGATCGTGCTGGCCCTTGTTTCTCACGTAGTGGTTGTGGACCCACGTGTACAGGTTCTTGACGTTCGTTCTCATCTAGTAAGCGGTATACTGAGGGCCGAGGCGCAAGTAGCCGTCTCTGTGGCGCAGCATGACGAGAGAAGTGTACGTGTGGTACTTGGCTCTCTCGGCACTGATGCTGTTCCAGAGCTTGGTGCCCTTCTCGAGGGACTCCTTGGTGCGCTCCGCGACATCCTTCTTGGTCTCGAGGCCGAGAGCTTCGAGGTCACTGCTGGGCTCGGCCCACTTGGACAGCGTCTTCTGCATGTACTTGGCTGGCAGAGAGTTGGCGTTCTGCTCGAACATCCAGTTTTTGGTGGGCACGGAAGAGTGCGCCTTGTTCCATCTCCAGGCATTGCGACTAGTGTGACCCATGACACCATCCTTGTACTTCCACAAAGCCTTGTTTGCGGGGAACAGACCGTTGAATTGGGCTCTAGCCTACTTTTGGTTCTGAGGCAGGTCCATCTTGATCACATCACCCTTCTCTTCTTGCAGGAGAGCGAAGAAGTGGTACTTTTCAGAGGCAGCGGGGATATGAGGGTCAACGAGTTCCTTGGGAGCACACATGTAGTTGTAGATGATCATGTAACCGAGAAGTCTCTGCATCTCCTCACTCTTCATGTCCTGGGAAGCATAGATGACACCTCCCTTGTAGGACGAGATCACCCAGTTCCAGACCTTCTTGCCGTCCTCTCTAGCTCTGTCAACGTGGAAGTACTTGACTGCACGCTGAGCGAGGTTGTCGACGGCGTATCTCGGGTTGTTGGTTCTGAGCTGCCACACTTGCACGGGAGCATTACTGTACTTGTTCATGCTGAAGAGGCGGTAGTACTCAAGCTGGAAGGTAGGACTAGAGTCGCCTTCGAACGACTTCTTCATGCCCTCGAGCTTCTCCTTGAGGTAGGCAGCCCACTCGACGCGAGTCTTGATCTTGAGAGCCTTCTCGTCAGTGCGCTCCGTGCCAAAGGCATCCTTGTTCTTAGAGAGGAAGTGCTTGGCGATCATGAAGTAGGTATCATGGAATCTGCTGATGCCACTGTTCACGGTGCGGGGGTACCACCAGGACTTTTATCTGGTGCTTCCGAGGACGCACACCTGGTGCTCGAGCTTGAGTCTGGCATTCAGAGCAGAAGGGCACAACTTGTGGAACTGTGCGTAGGCAACACTCCAGTCGTACGTGAGGTTCTTCATGACGGGCGGCTCGTTCAGCTTGGCCTAATTCTACACGAGAGCAAAGTAGTAGTGATCGGGGTGCCAAACGTGCAGGTCAGGGTTCAGGAGCTTGCGATCGAACTCGTTGATGCGGTAGATGTAGTTCTTATGGATGACGAAACCGAGCATCTTCATGCAGACCGGGTCCTCCATCTTCTTCTCCTCAGAGCAAGCCATGGCACCCTTCTCAGAGTGGAGCATCCAAGACATTTCGTTGTAACGGGCGTGTCTGAAGTAGGTGCTGAACATGTGGTCAGCGAGGGTCTTGAAAGCATGCTTGAAGTTGTTAGAGTTCACAGCTCTGCCCCAGCCAATTCTGTTGTCCCTCTTGTTGTAGTAGGAATAGCCGAAGTGGTAAGCTCTGTGCAGCTGCTCGCCCTTACCCTTGTAGAGGCCCATGACCTTGTCGTACTTAGCCTTCGCCTTAGCAATATGCACCTTTTGAGTGATCAGCCTGGCGGCGGCCTCGTCGTTGAGCTCCTTGTTGTAGATGTTGAGCACCTTCAAGTGGAAGTTAGCCAGCATCTCCTCGACGTCGTTCTTGATGTCCTGCTTGGATCTAGACTCAAAGTTGGCGCTCGTGGGGAACTGCCAGCCGAAGCCACGCTTCTGGGCATGGCCCATGATGCCGAGGTCGTACTTTTGGTCAGCGCCGCCCTTCTTGAGCAGTGCCTTGAACTTGTCCTTGGAAGCCTGGAGACCACGCTCGAGCTCAATTCTCTCGGGTGCAGACTTGGCATCCTTTTGCACGATGGCGATGTAGACGTACTTGGGCGAGGACTGAGCCAGCCTGTCGTTAGTCACCTTCTTGTCGGCCCACATGAGCTTCTTCTTAATGGCGTAGCCGATCATGCGCGTGCACTCAGCCTTAGCAGTGAAGTTGGCGTTCTCAGAGCAGAACAACGGGCCAGTCTCCGTAGAGACGAGCATCCAGGCGAATCTCTCAGCCTTACCCACAGGCTTGAGCAGGCGGTTCTTGATAAGGTTAGTGTACCAGTTCATCACGTTGTTCATGTACCTCTGGTTGTAGCAGCCGATACCGACCGAGTCGTTGCTGGATCTTGCGTACTCGAGGCCGCAGAAGCGGTAGTTCCTGTACAGGATATCGTTCTTGCCCTTGTAGGCGTCCTTCATGGTCTTCATGCGCTTGTTGAACCCAGCGTTGTAGCTCTTCGCGGTAACCATGCGGCAGTCCTTGGGGTTGCCGCACGGCTTGTCGAAGATCTTGCGATCTCTCTGGTAGTAGGTACCAATCATCTCGTAGGTGTCGAGGAATCTCATTGGGCCAGTGTAGTTGGTGGTCATTGTCCACAGCGCGCCCGCCCAGACGTACTGGGTATGGCCCATGTAAGCGGTCGTGACGTTACGCTCAGCGCTCTTCACCAGCTTGTTGTGCGCCTTGACGGCCAGATTGAAGTTCTTGCCGAGAGGTCTGACCTGGATGGGGTCGTCGCGCTTCTCGATGTTCCAGGTGTAGCTCAACCATTGGTACTGCTCAGAATTCTTGGGCAAGTATCTGTCGGACACGGATCTGTGAGCCCACATCACGCCCACTCTGAGAGCGTAACCAAACATCTAGCGGCAGAGCTTGTCCTGGAAGTCCTTCTCGGAGCACTGCTGGGGACCGTACTTTCGTGAGATGATCAACCAGGCGTAGTCGTCGGTCGTTGTCTGCTGATACCAAATAGTGTTGGCCCAGTTGGACAGATCGATTGCAAGGGTATTGTAGGCAGCCTTCATGCTCCAACTGCTTCTCCAGTGGCGATACTTCATCTTGCCGTACCTCTTGTCCATCAGGATGTAGTAGATGATCTCCGCCTCCTTAAAGCGTTCACCGTTGGTGGAAAAGTCTCTGATCTTCTTGGCAAGCTCAGCCTTCTTCTTCTGAACTGCGGCAACAGTGTCGTAGCCAGCGGACTTCTCGTCTCTGTTACCCTCGCCCTTGAACAGCTCATACTTCTTCTGAGCGTACTCAGCATACAGCGTATAGACGTCGTGGTTCTTCCTGACGAACCAGTTGGGATACCTGGTCTTCAAGTGCTTGACAGTGCGAAGCTTCGTGTGAGCCATGAGGCCGGTGACGTATTCGCGGCTCTTCCACTGGCCCATGAAGGTCTTGGTAGACGCGGCATAGTTCTTGGTCAGGTTGGTGCGGACGACGGAGCCATCCTTCTTCTTGAAGATACCGATCCAGCGCGTGTCGTCGGGAACGCGGCCGGGGTCGACCATCTCGCGGTTAGGCCACAGTCTGTTCTGAGTCATGACCCAACCGATAAGGATCTGACACTTCTCGTCGGTCATCTCGCCCTTAGAGCACCAGATGGCGTTGTTGCGCTTGCCATACATGAGGAAGACGGTGTCTCTGTACTGGCCGTTCTTAATACGGGCATGGTACATCCACTTGACTATCCTGTTGATGGCATTCTTAATGAGAACGTCGTTGTACTAGGTGCAGTGTCTCAGGAACTTGTTCTGGTACAATTCACTCAATTGGAAGGTATCGGCAATAAGGAGTTTCTCGTTCTTGCCCTTGTACAGGCCGAGAGCCTTCTCGTGGAACTTCTTCATGTCATCCTGATGCTCCTTGAGCGACATGATGCCAAGGCTCTTCTCGGACACCTCAGCCTTCTCGAACTTGGCAACCTTAGACTGGACGTACTCAGCGATGAGCTCGAGCACATCACCCTGTCTGTTCCAGTTGTTGTTGGGAGCAAAGCCGGGGATGCGCGTGCGAGGTCTAAGCCACGTTCTGATGGCAGTGTGCGTCAGGAAGCCAACCTTGAAGCTGTCCTTGCTCTTGTACTCGACCAGCTCATCGTGCTTCTGCTGGGCAGCCTGCTTGTTGGTCGTGTTCAGCTTGATGACCTCCATCTTGGGCTCTTCCTTGCTGAAGTCCTTGACGACGGTAACGTAGGTGAACTTGGTGTTCGAGGAGCCATCATCGTTGATAGGCTTCATCTCCACCTGGTCGAACAGCTCCTTGGGAGGAGTGCGCATCCAGTAGCCAGTGATGACCATGTCGTAGCCGTACATCTGTCTGCACTCGCTCGACTTCATGTCGGGGTCGGAGCAGAAGAGGGGCACGCCGTTGATGTCGGACATGTGCAGGAAGGCAGTATCCTTGTTCTTCTTGATGTGATAGGTGAAGATTCTCTGCACATAAACGTCGAACGACTGCTTGAGGCTGCGGTACCAGTGATAAGTGTGCTTCTTCAACTTCTAGGCGTGAGAGCGGTCCATGGTGACGAGAGAGAATCTGTGGCTCTTCCATAGCTGGTCGCCCGCACCCTTCCACATGTCAGTCAGCTTCTTGAGGGCCTTCTGTTGCTTCTCGAGGATCATCTTCTTGGTGAGCAGCTTGGCAGCCTTCTCCTCAAGAGCATGCTCTTTGTAAAGCTTGAGCTCAGTCTGAGCGTAGCGAGCGATGGCTTCCCACACGTCGAGGTTCTTCTCGGAGCCCTTGAGGGCGGACACGGGGTTGGACCACTCGATCTTGGAAGTGTGGCCCATGACACCGGCCTTGTACAGCTGGTCCTCGCCCTGGAAGAGGGACAGGAAGACCTTCTGAGCAGAGCCCTTGGCAGTCGTGAGGTTCTTGACAACGACCTTGTCGCCGTCCTTCTCAACGAGGTAACCAATGTAGAGGGCGCGAGCGCCAGAGAGACGCTTGTCGACCATCTTCCTGGGAGGCAGCAGCATCTTGTTGTAGAGAGCCCAACCAATCAGCTGCTGGCACTCCTTCTTCTTGAAGTCCTTGTCACCCTCCTCAGAGCAGTAGATGGGCACAGTCTCCTTGATCGAGAACAGGAACACGAAGTCCTGCTCGGCCTTGTGCACGTGCTGGTAGACGAACTGCGTCATCTTGATCATAGCGTTGCGGAATGACCAGAGGGCGCTGTTGAAGGGCACGCTGAACACATTGGAGCGCTTGTGCTTGAAAGTGATCGTGAAGGTGTACTTCTGGTGGAGAGTGTCACCGCTGCCAGTGAAGAGAGCCTTCAGCTTCTTGTCGGCCTCCTTCAGCTTGTCATCGAACTCCTTCTTCGTCTGAAGCTTGGCAGCCTTTTCATCGCCACCATCTTCCTTCCAGACCTCGAGCTTCTTTTGGCAGTACTCGGCGAGCATGACGTCGACGTCAGTGTACTTGAGGTTGCCGGTCTTCTGCGTGTAGGGATACCACCAATTCTGCTGCTTGGTGTGGGACAGGATGCCGACAGTGTACTCGGCGGTGTTGCCCTTCACGAGCTGGTTGTAGCGAGCGACGGCAGCGCTCCAGTTGTTCGTCAAGTTGACTCTCTTGACCTCAGCATCGTCCTTCTTGCCATCCTTGACGTAGGCGACGTACTGGTAGTCGAGGTCGTTGGTCGCAATATACGCGTCGATCATCTTCTTGTCAGCCTTCTGCCAGTTGCTTCTGAGAGCATGTCCAATCATTCTCTGGCAGAGGACGGTGTCGAGCTTACCCTCGGAACAATGGAAAGGCACGGTCTCGTACGAGAAGAACATGTAAGCCACTTCCCTGTGCTTGCTAACAATCTAGTTGTAGACGTTGGTGACGAGCACGTTCATGGCAGCCTTCATGGTGTAGTGGCCGGAGCGGGCAAGCTGACCGAATTTGTGCGTGTTCTTGTCGTAGGTGACGGCATAGAAGACGTAGTTCTTGTAGAGCTTCTCGCCCTTGCCAGAGTACAGCTCGCGCATCTTCTTGAGGGCACTCTTGTGCTTCTCCTCCATCTTCTCACGGACGAGGACCTTGGCGGCCTTCTCATCAGTGCCAGACTCCTTGTAGAGCTCCAGCTTCTTCTGCGCATACTCGGCAATGATCTCGAGGCAGTCGTGGTTCTTCTCGGAGCCTCTCAGCTTCGAGTGCTTGGCCCACCACTTGTTCTGAGCCGAGTGACCGATGATGCCAGCAACGTATGTTGAGTCATCGGAGTCGACGAAAGCGTGGAACTGAGCGAGGGAAGTGCCGTAGTTCTTCGTGAGGTTCAGACGAGTGACCTCGCCCTTGCCGTCTCTCAGGTAAGCGACGTGCCTGTAGAACTTGCTCGCGGAAGACAGATACTTGTTGACGAGCTTCTTCTCGGGAATGAGCCAGTTGTTGACGATGGCTTGACCGATCATACGCTGGCACAGCGGCTTGTCGAGGTCGCCCTCTGAGCAATGGAACGCAGTGGTCTCGCGGACAAGGAACAGATAGGCCTCATCCTTCTCCTTCTTGACGACCTGGTTGTAGATAGCCTGAGCCATACCCTGCATGGCCTGCTTCATGTTCCAGTATCTCGTGTAGTGGCGTTGAGAGATCACGTGCGACTGTCTGCCGTAGACCATGGCAACGAAGTGATAGTGCTTGAACAGAGTGTCGCTCGTGCCCTTGTTCAGGTCCTTGAGCTTGTCGAACTCCTTCTTCAGGTGCTCGTCCCACACTTTCTTCGTCTTCAGGCCAATAGTCTCCTCCTTGGCGCCGTCCTTCGTGAAGTTCTTGCGCTCAGTCTGCGTGAAGTCAGCCAGCATCTCATAGATATCGTGGTTCTTGAGGTTGCCAGAGTAGTGAGACTTGTGGCCCCAGAACTGCTGTCTCTGCGTGTGCGAGATGACACCGGTCTGGTACTCGGGCTCGTTGCCCTTCCACAGAGCGTTGTATCTCTTGGTGGCCTGACCCCAGTTGTTGGTGAGGTTGACCATGACGAGGTCGCCCTTCTCAGCATCACCCTCAAGCTGGACAAGGGAGTCCTTGGCTGCGGGGTGCTTGCGCAGATAAGCAACGTACTGATAGTTGACATCCTTGTTGCTGATCATCAGGTTGTACATCTTGTGGTCACCAAATTGCCAGCGCTGGTGGATAGCGTAGCCAATGGCTCTCTGACAGAGCAACTTGGTGAGTTCACCCTCAGAGCAGTAGAATGGACCGTTGGTCTGCACATGGAAAGTGAAGGCCTTGTCGGCATTGCGCTTGATGATGTTGTTGAAGATGGCCTTGGTCAGGCGGTTCATCGCGTTCTTCATGTTCCAGGCGTGGAAGCCAGACTCCATACCGATAGCCTTGGTGCGGCGGTTGTAGGAGACAGCGAGGAAGTAGTACTGCTTGTAGAGGCGCTCGCCGGATCCCTTGAAGAGCTCCTGCAACTTCTTGAGTGCCTTCTGCTGCTTCTCAATGATCTGCTTCTGCGTCACGAGCTTGATGCCCTTCTCGTCGTAGGCGTTATCCTTGTACAACTTGAGCTCGTCCTGGCAGAACTTGGCAATGAGCTCATAGACATCGAAGTTCTTGTGGCTGCCCTTGAGCTGAGAGATGGGGTAGATCCATCTGCCCATGATGGCCGTGTGGCCCATCACGCCTGCGTCGTACTTCTTGAACTTGCCGACAATGGTGTCGAGGCGGCTCTTGGACTTGCCCTGGTTCTTGACGAGAGCTTGCTTGACAATCTTGCCACCGTCCTTCTCTCTGAGATAAGCCACGAAGTGGTACTTGGCAGATGCGGAAGAAATGTAGCGATCAGTCATCTTCTTGTCAGCGTACATCCAGTTGTTGTACAGGGCATAACCGATCATTCTTTGGCAGAGCTGCTCGGTCAGGTCGCCCTCGGAACAGTGGAAGGGAACGGTCTCACGAGCGAGGTACAGGAAGGCCTGCTCATGCTGGGGCTTGACAATGCGCTGCTGCACAGCGTAGATGAGACCATCGAAAGCCTTCTTGAGGTCCTGATGGTACTTCATGTAGATCTGACTGAGGGTGCGCGCACGCTTGTGGTACGTGACGGCAACGAACAGGTATCTCTTGAACAGCTGGTCACCGCTGCCCTTGAACAGCTCCTTGGCGGCCTTCCACTTCTTCTCGAGGTACTCGTTCATTTCCTTAGTGGTGTTCAGGTTGCAGTTCTTCTCAGAGACCTCATCCTTGGTCCACAGCTTCTTCTCCTTCTGCCAGTACTTGAAGTAGACAGCGTAAGAATCTTGGTTCTTCTCACGGCCGGAGAGGAGCGACTTGGGATACCAGAAACCTTGTCTGGCCGTGTGAGCGATGACACCAATGTTATACTGGCGGTCCTTGCCACCCTGGAACAGGTTGTTGTAGGCAGAACGAGCGTACGCCCAGTTGTTGGTCAGATTGACGGCAACGACCTTGTCATCCTTAGTGTTCTCGACGAACGCAACATACTGGTAGTCCAAGTCCTTGCTGGGAATGTACTTGTCGAGGGCCTGAGGCTCTCTCGAGACATCGTGCCAGCCAGTACCGTGCTTAATAGACTGACCGGCAATCTTGGTGCACTCGGGAGATGTAAGGTCACCCTCAGAGCACCAGACGGGTCCGTACTGGATCATCTGGAGCACCAGCATCCAGTCTCTGTTGGGCTTGATGACGCGGTTGTACGTCTCCTGAGCGAGAGAAGCGAACTGCTGCTGCATGTTTCTGGGGTGGCGGTTGGGACCGTACCAGCTGATGGCTTTGCTGCGGCGATCCTTGTAGACGATGTACATCCAGGTGCTGATGGCGAGCTGGTCGCCAGTGCCCTTCCAGTTGGACTTGAACTTCTTGAAGGCAGCCTCCTGCTTCTCCTTGAGGGCCTTCAGGGTCTGCAGCTTAGCCGACTTCTCGTCCTTGGCATCCTCCTTGAAGGCATCGAACTTCTCCTGCATGACCTCAGCGAGCATCTCCCAGGTGTCGTGCTCCTTCTGGGCTCTTCTGGCCGTCTTCCACAGCTTGGCACCGTTAGGAAGGTTGTAGCGGAACTCGAACACGGTGACGGGGTGAGACCACCATCTGACCTTGCCGGTGTGGCCAAGGATGCCAGTGACGTATCTCTTCTCCTGACCCTTCCAGTTCTTGAACAAGTTGTAGTACATTTGGACAGAGGTGCCGTGGCTCTTGGTCAAGTTCATGACGCTAGCCTCACCCTTGTCAGTCTTCAGGTAGGCCACAAAGTGGTAGTCGTTGCTCGAAGTCGAGATCTTGGGGTCGACAGCCTTCCTCGGGGCGAAGAGGCGACCGTGGCGCAGAGCCCAGCCGATCATTCTTCTGCAGATGGGCTTCTTCATCTCGCCCTCAGAGCAATGTAGAACGCCAGTGTCCTGCACGAGCATGAGGTAAGCCTCGTCGCGCTCATACCTGACAATGTTGTTGTAGACCTTCTGAGCGAGCAGCGCCATGCCCGTCTTCATGTTGTTTCTGTCGCCGTAGCCAAGATCACGCACTCTCAGAGACTTCTTGTCGAAGCCAATGACGTAGAATCTGTGCTTTCTGGCAAGCGTCTCGCCGTCACCGGCGTAGAGCGCACGCAGCTTGGTCTTCGATTCCTTGAGGTAGTCGTTGAACTCAGCCTGCGTCTTGACCTTGGCAGCCTTCTCGTCAGCGGCCTCGCCGTCGTAGCTCTTCAGCTCAGTCTGGCAGTACTTGGCAATCATCTCGTACGTGTCGAGGAACTTGAGAGCACCCTTGTAGCGAGTCATGCGATAGCTGCTGAGCTTACCGTTTCTGCTGTCGACGAAGACGCCAACAGTGGCCTCAGCCTGTGCACCGCCGGTGAACAAAGTCCTGTACGCAGCAAGCGCCTCGTTTCTCTGAGCACTGTTACCGAGCACGACCTTCTTGATAGGGGAGCCGTCCTTGCGGTGGTCCATGACAATGGCGTAGTACTCGAACAGTTCGGACTCCATGGAGATTCTGTTATCGAAGAGACGCTTCTCGTCGGAGCGATCCCAGGGAAGAGCCTGGCCCTCACGGAAGTAGTTGTGAACAAGGGCCCAGCCGATGATGCGCTGGCAAGGGACAGACTCGGTGGGCTTGCCATCAGAGCACTGGAGGACAGCGCGAGAGGAGCCGAGACCGATGACGTACTCGAGAGGGCGCGCCGGCTTGATGATGGCGTTGTAGATCCAGTTCACGTGGTAGTTGTACGTGGCCTTCAGGGTTCTCACGTTGTACTGGGAGCCGATCCTGATCTGGTTCGAGTGCTCGTTGATAGTAGCAACGAACGAGTAGGCGTTCTTCTGAAGAGTCTCACCCTTGCCCTTGTACAGCTTCTTGAGAGCATCGAGCTCGGACTTCCACTTGGACTCTAACTCTCTGCGCGTGGTCACGTTAGCAGCCTTCTCATCGATGCCGCTGTCCTTATGGACCTTGAGGGTCTTCTGGGCATAGTCAGCAAGAGTGAGGAACATGTCGAAGTATTTCTTGTCACCGAGTTCAGTGCTGAAGGGACTCCACCAGCCAGCGCTCCTGGTATGACCGATGACACCGGCGACATACTTGGCGTCCTTGCCCTTGATCATCTCTCTGTAAGATCTGAGAGCCTTGCCCCAGTTCGCAGTGAGGTTCACACGGACAGCCTCCTTGCTAGCCTTGTCGCGAAGGTACGCGACGTAGCGGGCGTCAGGATGGTTGCCGGGCAGGTGCGTGTTGTAGAAGACGTTCGTGGAGGGATCGAGCCTCCTGTAGTACATGGCCCAACCGAGCATGATTCTGCAAAACTCAGTGTCGAGGGCACCTTCAGAGCAGTGGAAGGCCGTCGTCTCCTTGACAACGTACAAGTAAGCTCTGTCCTGCTCCTTCTTGATGATGCTGTGGTACACGCGGGAACCGAGGGCGCGGACGGCCTGCTTCATGTTGCTGTGGCGAGCGCCGTAGATGTTGTTCAGGTTGTTGCTGCTTCTGTGGATGGTGATCACGTAGAAGAGGTAGCGGCGGGAGAGAGCCTCACCGGCGCCCTTGTAGAGGGCGTTGAGCTTGGCAGTCTCACCCTTGAGGTAAGCGTCCCACTCTTCCTTGGTCTTGACGCCAGCGCCCGCCTCATCGAGCTTCTTGGGCGCCTCCTTGAAGAGGCCACCCTTCACCTGGAGCCACTCACCGAGGAGCTGGTAGCAGTCGAGCTGTCTTCTGGCATTGACGGGGCCAATAGGGCTCCAGAAGTTTTGCTTCGAGTTGTGGCCCATGAAGCCGATGTCGTAGTCCTTGCCCTTGCCAACCATGGTTCTGAGCTGCTTCAGCGAGTTGCCATAGTTGTTCGTCAGGTTGACGCGCTTGACGACCTTCTGATCAATGTTGCGCACGTACGCCACATACTTCCAGTCGAGACTCAGGGAGCTTCTGAAGACGTCAACGACAGTCTGTTCGTTCTTTTCGTGCTGCACGTGGTCGAGCATAAGATAGCGGTTCCAGACGGCTCTACCGAGCATCTCTCTGCAAACGGTCGTGTTCCAGGCCTGAGTGCAGTAGATGGGCTTCGACTCACGAACGTAGATAAGGTACTCGGCGTCTCTGCGAGGGTTGAGGACCACTCTGTTGATGTGTTCGATGTTCTTCCAGAGAGAAGCCTTGAAGTTGTTTCTCCTGTCAAGCCAAATCCTGAAGTGGCGCTTCTGCCTCTTGTCGAAGGCAACCGTGGCGACGGAATATAGCCTGTATAGAGTGGCGCCCTTGCCAGCATAGAGACCGCGCAGCTTCTTGACAGCAGCGGCTCTCTGCTCAGCAGCAGTCTTCGCAGTGACCAGACGGAGTCCTTCTTCGGAGGCCTCAGCAGGCTTACCGTAGACGCCGTCTTCCTTCGCAACGTTGTCGGTGATCATCTAGTAGACGTCAGTCCTGCTGGCTGAGCCCGAAACAGCAGTGCGCGGCTCAGTGAAGTAGTGCATACCGTAGTGAGTAATCACACCGATGTTGTACTTTCTGACACCGTTGACGGGTGCGAAGAGAGCACGGTACTGCTGGCGAGACGTGCCGAGGTCGAACGTGAGGTTGACGCGCACGGCCTCCTGGATGCCCTTGCCGTCCTCGTTGAGCGTGTTCTGCACGATGGCATAGTACTTGTAGTCGGGACTGGTCTTCAGCATGGTGATACCAACGACTTCCTTGGGTGCAATCAGCCATTTGCCGTAGAGCGCTTGGCCGATCATGGTGGCGCAGGCAGGGTCCTTGAAGTCAGGAAGGGAGCAGTAGTAGACCATACCGGTCTCGTACACACCAAAGATGAAGTGGTAAGGCTATTCCCTTTTGATGTAGCTGTTGAAGACCCAGTTGTGAACGTACTGGATGCCAGCTCTGGCGGACTTGGAGCTGCGAAGGATAGGGCGGCGGAGACGGCTGGTCTTCTTGTGCATGTCGACGACGAAGAAGCGAGCAGCACGCCACAGGGGCTCACCCTTACCCTTATAAAGAGCGTTCAGCTTTTCAAGCATCTCGCGCATTTTCTTCTCGTGCGCCTTCTTGGTGATGACCTTGGCGGCCTCCTCGTCAGCAGCGTCGCCAGTGTACACCTTGAGGTTGGTCTGGGAGTGCAGAGCGAGCAGACGGTAGACGTCCATCTTGGACTGAGCGCCATTGTAGAGCGACTTGACCTACCACCAGCCACGCTTGCCGGAGTGTCCCATGACACCATAGTCGAAGGCAGCGTCGGAGCCCTTGAAGAAGTCCTTGTACATCTTGGTGGCCTTGCCGTAGTTCCAGTGCAGCTTCTTCATGACAGCCTCGTCCTGCTTGTCAGAGTTACCAAGGTAGGCAACGTAAGTGAACGCGGCTCTGTCAGACTGAGAAGTCAAGATGTTGGTCATCTTCTCGTCGGCATAGAGGTAGGTGTGGTAGAGAGCGTAACCGATGAGGCGCTGGCAGATGTGCTTCTTGGTCATGTCACCTTCACTGCAGTAGAGAGGGACAGTCTCGCGCACCAGGGCCATGTAAGCCTTCTTGTCGTTGTTCTTTCTGATGACGTTGTCATAGATCGATCTGGCGACATCCTCGAGACCCTTCTTCATGTAGTAGTAGCTTCTCCAGTTGAGTCTGGCGATGGCGTGGGTCCGCTTGTCGTAGGTGAGCGCGTAGATAGTGTACGGCTTCTGGAGCTTGTCAGAACCGTCACCCTTGTAGAACTGCTTGAGCTTCTCGAACTTGGCCTTGTTCTCCTCGTCCTGCTGCCACTTCATGCGGAAGCCAGCCTTGAGCTCGGAGACAAAGGGACCATTGTAGTGGCCCTTACCCTGCAGGTAGCCAGAGAGGCCAAGGTAAGCGTCGAGGTACAGAGCGTTCGTGTTCTGCTTGCCAGACACCTTGTACCATTTGCCGGAGGTGTGCGTGAGGATCACGTAAGCCTGATCCTACGAAGCCTTCTCCTCGAAGACCTTGGTGGCCTTCTGGTAGTTGGGGCCGACCTTAGTCCAAGTGCCGTTCTTACCGATCAGCTGGAGCACCTGATAACCCTCGAAGTCCTGATCAAGAGTTGCCTCAGGCCAGTCGAGAAGGAACTTCTGGAAACCGAAGCCGATGAATAGGCGAGAGATGCGGTCATCCTTGAACTCGTCACCACTATACTTGTAGGGCGACTTGTCGTTTCTGAGGTTCTCACCCTTCTTGATAGGCTGCTCGAAGAAGTCGTCGAAGATCGACGTGGTCAGAAGCAGCTTTCTGTTACCGATGAGAGCGAACTCGCGGAGAGGCATCAGGGCGATCTCGGAGCGGATCTTGCCGGCGAACGTGAGGAACGCCTGTCTCAGGTTGTTGGCCTTGAAGCTGAACGACTCCTTGAAGTAGATGGCTTCCTCCTTCTTGGCACCGGCCTCAGTGTAGTACACGAGGATGTGGAACTGGTTAGCCTGAGCGAACTGCTTGCCGGATCCAGCGAAGAACTTGGTGCCGATGACATCAGTGAACTGAGTGCGGCGCCTCTTGTAGTCGTCCTTGATCTTCTTCAAGCGAGCAGCCTTGGCAGCGGCGGCGGCACGAGCGCGCGCCTCCTCCTCAGCCTTGGCCTTGGCGGCGGCTTCAGCGGCAGCCTTGAGGCGAGCAGCCTCTTCGGCAGCTATCCTCCTGGCTTCCTCGGCAGCCTTGCGAGCTGCCTCGGCCTCCTTGCGCTTACGCTCAGCCTCTTCCTTCTTACGCAGGCGCGCGGCTTCTTCAGCTGCCTTCTTGGCGGCGGCAGCCTCTTCTTCCTTGCGCTTGGCGGCGGCAGCGGCGGCAGCGGCCTTCTCGGCCTCTTCCTTTCTTCTAGCCTCAGCCTCATCGAGTCTGCGGCGAGCCTCCTCAGCAGCCTTATCAGCCTCAGCTTGCTTGACAGCATCGGATTCTTCCTTGGCCTTAGCAGCAGCGTCCGCCTTGGCGTCGGCCTTTCTCTTGCGCTCAGCCTCTCTCTTGAGGCGGAGGGCCTCAAGCCTGGCCTGCTCACGCTCTTTCTTGAGTCTGATCTCTTCAAGTCTCTTCTTCTCGGCGGCATTGGCGTCAGCCTTAGCCTTGGCAGCGGCTCTCTTTCTGTCGGCCTCAGCCTTAGCTGCCTGTCTCTTGGCCGCATCGTCGAGTCTCTTGCGCTCCGCCTCGGCGGCTCTGGCCTTGCGCTTCTGCTCTTCGAGCTCCTTCAGCTTTTCTTCTTGTTCCTTCTTGAGTTGGGCGCTCTCCTTGAGCTTGCGGAGTCTCTCGAGCTCCGCCTTGTCCTTGGCAGCCTTGTCGCGAGCTCTCTTGGCTTGCTCACGGGCCTTGCGGAGGCGGTCCTCGGCTCTGCGGCGGGCAGCAGCCTTCTCAGCCTCGGTGGCAGACGACGTGTCTCTCGAGTTGTCGCTGTCGGATCTGCCGCAGTTACCGGAGGCAGACGAGAAGAAGCAGTCGATGTTGATGATGTTCTTCAGGAAGCCCCACTCGGTGGCAGTCTCGGACTTCTCACCAGAGGTCAGCTGAGCGAGGATGCTGCTCTTCTGGTCCGACTCGAGGTTGATAAATGACTGGAGTCGAGAGTCCACGGCGGAGTCGAGCTGAAGCTCCTGGCGAACCTGCAGTAGCTCCGTGTCGATCTCGTCGATGCGTTGGTTAGATAGCGCCTATGACGCGTTCATCGCGGTGGTCGCGTGGGATGCCGTCAGCTAACCTGAACCCAGGAGTAGCAGCGACACAGCCAGCGAGCGTAGAATGCCTCGGCCTGACCAGGTCGAGG
>Ga0247592_1000021_pt1 | contig 17622 bp, 9 predicted proteins | sample 54RmetaT_FD_186106 | JGI IMG/M metagenome (GOLD analysis project Ga0247592, IMG submission 186106) | Metatranscriptome of seawater microbial communities from Monterey Bay, California, United States - 54R (Metagenome Metatranscriptome) | ecosystem: Environmental > Aquatic > Marine > Coastal...
GGACTTTTAAAAATGTTAGACTACGTCGCATACGTGACAATTAGAACAGGGCAGATCAATAGATGCAGTGCCCCTCAATACAATACTCCATCAAATGGTACAGTAGTTGATGATGGTATTAGTCTTGTTGTCTACGTAACAAAAGATAATATTCCGGATGGATGTGAAGGTCCGTCTCAGCTTAGAAATGAATACACCTATGACATGGTAGAATATAAGTTCGTCCATATCGGTCTTCCGCCAAACCAACATGCGGAATGGAATCCGGAGACTGGTGATTGGTCATGGGACTCAGAACTTCTGGAACAGGACATCCGAATAGAAAGAAACAGATTGTTGACTCTTTGTGATTGGACTCAGATTCCAGACGCCCCATTGTCACTTGATATGAAGAATGCATGGGCAGGTTATCGACAAGAACTACGTGATATCACTTCAGACTTGGAAGGGGTGTCTAGTATATTAGACTTAAACTGGCCTACTACACCACAGTAATAATTGACAGAAATATTTTTATAAAAGTGCGGATGCCTCGGTTCCAGCACTTTTTTTTTATATAAATAACTCTTGTCATTAACCAATAAATCCTTTTAACTTAAAAGAGAGACGATATCGTGTCAGCATCTAGTATACCACTAAAACTTCAAAATGCTAATGGTGACCTACAAGAATTCACTCCATCGGATGAGCTTTATCTATCCTTTGCAGTGGGACAAGCATTAGTTGCGGCCGCTTCTAATGACGTTGGTAATATCAGTTTAACTGATGGCCAATCAATCGGTTCGTTTGTAGATTCTTACTACAATGAAATATCTGGCACCCACCCTGCTTCACAAATAACGGGTGCCTCAGTGACCACCACTCTGAAGCAAGTGAGTGGCCCAGCAGACGAATCCGGTGCAGACTTTGTCCGCCCAGTAGGTTATTACGACGTTGATCCAAACCCAGGCTTCTACGAAATGGTAGATGGGGATATGGACAACCTAGCAGGTCGTGTTCTGTCTAACTTAGTACAGAACGACTATATCGGTACTTTCAAACTGTCCGCTACTCAACCAAGTGCAGACTATACAAAGTTTATTGACTCTGTATTCTCTGACACTCATGGTAACGGTGGGGCAGGTACCGTAGTAACAAACTATCACATTTGGATGCGTACTTCTATGACGGCAGTTGCTCCAGTTCGTCCAGTAGCGACAAGCTACGACGGTTCTGGTTTCAACGGTCTACGTGAAATGACGGATGCGCAGATTCAGTACACACTGGGTCAACGTATTAAGTCAATGCGTGCTACGTCAGGATCGATTGGTTCATACCAGTTGCGTTCCACAGCACAAGGCGCACCGACAGTCCCAGGCTCATGGTTGCCTGTAGGTACTGCACAGAACACACGTCGAACTCCAGTTGATGTTGCATACGCAAGAACTCGCGTATCTTCATACAACCGTGCACGTGTTTCTGCATACACTCGTACTCGCGTATCTTCATACACGCGTAATAGTGTAAATACATTTAGTCGTACCTTTGTAGGAGACTACACTGGTGCATATTCACGCGACTTCGTAGGTAACTACTCGCGTGACTTTGTTGGGAACTACTCGCGTACTCGCCCATCATCGTACTCAGGTACATATGCAAGAACTCGCGTATCATCGTTTGCACGTACTCGTTTAACAGCGTTTACTGGATACTTTGCGGGAACTTACTCACGCGCACGTGTTTCAGTTTATACACGTAACCGTGTAACACCATTCACTGGTACATTCTCACGTAACCGTGTTTCAACATACACTCGTGGTCGTGTATCATCTTACGCCGGTACTTATTCTCGTAACCGCGTTTCTTCATACGTTGCAGACTATACACGCAACCGTGTTTCAACATATTCTGGAACATATTCGGGCACTTACTCCCGTCTACGTGTTTCTGCTTATTCTGGAACATACTCGCGTAACCGTGTTTCATCTTATGCTGGAACATATACGCGCACACGTGTATCTACTTACGCAACTGACTTTACCCGCACCCGTGAAGAGAACTTCGCAGGGACTTACACTGGTTACTATACTGGCGTATTCTCTCGTGCTCGTGTATCGACATATACGCGTAACCGTGTAACAGGTTTCGCAGGTAACTTCATTGGTAACTACTCTCGCAACTTCCAAGGTAACTATTCGCGTAACTTCGTGGGTAACTACTCTCGTGGATTTGCTGGAGATTACGTAGGTAACTACTCTCGCGTATCAACACGTACATCAACTCGCACACGTTATAGTGCTTACGCAAGAACACGCATCACTAACTATGTTGGTGACTTTACTCGTGATCGCGTCACTAACTTTGCGGGTAACTTTGTGGGCAACTATGCTCGCACCTTCGTAGGAAACTACGGTGGTAACTTTATTGGAAACTACGCTCGTGACTTCGTTGGAAACTTCGTTGGAAACTACGCTCGCGCATATGTAGGTAACTACTCTCGCGGATTCGTAGGTAACTACGGTCGTAACTTCCTTGGAAACTTTGTCGGAAACTACAGTCGTAACTTCCTTGGTGACTTCACCGGAAACTACGCTCGTGGTTTCGTCGGTGACTTCGTTGGAGATTTCGTAGGTAACTACGCACGTACTTCAACTCGTACATCGACTCGCACACGTTACTCTGCATATGCTCGTACTCGCGCAACGAACTACACTCGCAACCGTGGTTCTGCTTACGCTCGTACATCTACTCGTACTCGTTACAGTGCATACGCAAGAACTCGTGCAACAAACTATACAAGAACTCGTGGTTCAGCTTACGCACGTACTCGTATCACTAACTACGTTGGTGACTTCGCGCGTACATCTACTCGTAGCAGACCATCTACGTTCTCTTATGCACGTACTCTATACTACGCAGGTGACTTCGTAGGTAACTATGGTCGTACTCGTGTAACAAACTATACTCGTGCTTCAGCGGTAGGCGTGACCTATACAGGTAACTACACACGTAACCTATACTACGTTGGTAACTATGCTCGTGGATATGCAGGCAACTTCGTGGGTAACTACACACGTAACCGTGCATTCTCATACGTAGGTAACTACGCTCGTAACCGTGCATTCTCATACGCAGGTAACTACACACGTACTCGCGCAACGAACTACACTCGTAATAGAGTTGTTGCTGGTAACTCTACTCGTGTAAGCACAAACGGTGCTGGTTTTGTTGGTAACTTTGCAGGTAACTATGCAGGCAACTTTGCTGGTAACTTTACACGATCTACATCATCAACACGTACATCAACACGTGTTTCTACTGGTGCTGGTGGTCAGGTAACCAACGCATATTCCGGAAATAACTGGTCGTTAACTACAGGTTGGCGTTCGGATAGTGAAGGTGGAACCAATTTTGTTACCGTTTATATTAATGGAACTTTAGTTGGAGGCATGACAGGAAGCGGAACATCTCTGACTGCTGGCGGTGTAACATATTATCGTGCTGCTTGGCGAAACACGAATGGATTCGTATCACATTATGGTGTTACTTACCAATCGGGTGGTGCCTCTTATACTGGTAACTTTACTGGTAACTTTACAGGAACTGCTACTTACACTCGTACTTCTACAAGAACGTCAACACGTACTTCGACTCGTACCCGTAGTAGCACTTTCTACTACACAGGTGATTTTGCGAACTCAACAACTTATGTTGGAGATTTCGTAGGTAACTTCGGTGGCACGTATACTCGTACTCGTACCGGAAACTACACTGGTAACTACGCACGTACTCGCACTGGTAACTACACTGGTAACTACTCACGTACTTCGACACGCACACGTTATAGTGCTTACGCAAGAACTCGTGTTGCGACAGGTACTTACACACGTGACCGCGCTGCGACACTATACTACACAGGTGACTTTGTAGGTAACTTCGCTGGTGCATACTCACGCACATCTACCCGCACATCAACCAATACTGGTTACTACTCACGCACACTGACTTACGCAGGTAACTACGTAGGTAACTATGCGACAACGTTCACTGGCGACTTCGTCGGTAACTATGCGCGTAACTTTGCGGGTGATTATGTTGGTAACTTCGTAGGTAACTACGCTCGTGGATTTGCTGGTAACTATGTCGGTAACTACGCTCGCACATTCGTGGGTGATTTCGTAGGTAACTTCGTAGGTAACTATGCACGTGCATACGCTGGTAACTTTGCTGGTGACTTCGTAGGTAACTACGCGCGTACTCGTGTAACTAACTACACCCGTACTCGTAACTCTGCGTACACACGTAATCGCACACAGAACTTTGCGAACTCTTACGCTCGCACACGTGAAACAAACTATACTGGTTACTACACACGTAACCGTGCATCCGCATACGCTCGTACTCGTTACAGTGCATACGCTCGCACACGTGTAACTAACTACGTCGGTGACTTCACACGCGATTCAACCCGCACATCTACTCGTAACCGTGGTTCTTCATACACACGTGATCGTGTAACTAACTTCGCTGGTAACTTCGTAGGAAACTACGCAACAACGTTTACCGGAAACTTCGTTGGTAACTACGCACGTGGATATGCAGGCGACTTCGCTGGTAACTACACTGGTGACTATGCTCGTACTTCAACGCGCACTCGTTACTCCGCATACGCTCGTACTCGTGTATCTGCATACGTCCGCAACCGTGGATCATCATACACCCGTGATCGTGTAACTAACTTTGCTGGTGACTTTGTAGGTAACTACTCTCGCACCTTCTCTGGTCAGTACACACGTCAGTTCGCTGGTGAGTATGTTGGTGATTACGTAGGAACGTTCGCAGGTAACTACGTTGGTAACTTCAGTCGTGACTTCGGTGGAAACTACGTCGGTAACTATGCACGTGGATTTGCTGGTAACTACGTAGGAGATTATACTCGTGGATTTGCTGGTGAATACACTGGTGCTTATTCCGGAACATACTCTCGTGGATTTGCTGGTAACTACGTAGGTAACTACAACCGTGGATTCGTTGGTGAGTACACTGGTACTTACAACACAACGTTTACAGGTAACTACTCACGTGGATTCTCCGGACAGTACACACGCGACTTCGCTGGTGACTTTACTGGAAACTACGCAAGAACATTTGCTGGTGAGTATACTGGTGCATACGCACGTGACTTCGTAGGTAACTTTGTAGGTAACTACAACCGTGGATACGTTGGTGAGTACACTGGTACTTACTCACGTGACTTCGTAGGTAACTACTCTCGTGTCCGTGTATCTGCATACGCACGTGTTAGACCATCATCCTACAGTGGCGCATACACGCGTGATCGTGTATCAACATACGTAGGTGACTTCACTGGTAACTACACTCGTGACTTCGGTGGTAACTACACTCGTAACTTTGCTGGTAACTACGCACGTAGCTTCGTCGGTAACTACATTGGTGCAACCATCTCTGACACGCAGACACACGTTACAGATGTTTACACACTATATGTAAGGGTTGCATAAACAACCCTTTTATGTTATAATGATTATCTGAATATAGGTGGGTCTTCGGACCCACTTTATTAGTCATATACATAGATTTGAATTGAACCCTTTTGGAGAATGAGTAAATGAGTTATAGACGTTGGATGGACAACGCATTCTGGGAAACAGAAGAGAAGAAAGAACTAAACTGTATCCTAGAAATGGAAGATGATATGGGTCGTGTCACCCGTCAACAAATGTTGTTGGCAAGACATGATCGTGATGGAAATACCAACGAATTGTTTTCGGAAGTCGTAGACGCACTTGGTGAAGAGTTGATTGATAAGGAAACTACCGATCGAGTCGAACGCAAAGCTGCGGAGGCGGAAGAAGAGAAACAACGTGAATTGGAACATCAAAAGGCTAGGAAACTTGAAAAACTATTCAACTACAAACTAGAAGCGTTTGAGGTTGAGGAGATTAAGAACTCTAAAAACCGGAAGTTAAAGGCAAAATTGCGTCGTGCAAAATCTAAGATTGAAGTCGATATGTACTCAATTATGATTTTACAAGACCAACTAGAGGCCGAGACAGATGGAAAAGAGTAAAGGTTTTATTATTGTTGCGTCTAAGAAACGCAACTTTTATTTGTACGCAATCAATCTTGCAGAGTCTCTCAGGGACTACTATGAACCGGAAGAGGAATGCAAGATTTGTTTGGTGACTGAGGAACGATTCCTTGATGACCGTGGTAGAGATGTCGCAGACGATATTCTCTTATGTGACGATCACTACCGCGCTAAGTTATGGGGTATGGCGAAATCGCCGTATGACCTAACGATGTATATTGATGCTGACATGGAAGTAGAGCATGAAGACATCGTCAAAGTATGGGACGAAATGAAAGATCACGATGTGGTCTTCACCGCTTTGACAGATGACCGTGACTACATATATGCAGAACGTGACTTTGATACTCCGGAAGGCGTTTCTAAGTTCACACTATGCGGAGCAGTATGTTTATATGATATGTCTAAACCGATTGTACGTGAGTTCATGGATGATTGGTGGGACTTGACATTCAGACAAATGAATGACACTTGGTGGCCAGACGGGTACGTGGACAGTCTCAAATCTTGGGATCAGTTCTCACTCTGGTGGTTGACTGAGAAAGAAGAAAAGTATAAGGATCTCAAGGTTGGTATCTTTGATGACGACTTGAGATGGAACTACTACAACGCACTTAATTGGGCAATAACAAAACCAGAAACAGGGCCAGTGATTATACGTCACTTCTCTGCTGGTCTTAATAAGGATACACCAATCGTATGACACAGTTAAACGACCAATATCTAAAGCACGTCGACGTTAAGAACCCTGAGTTGCTTGCGATTCTGGACAACTACGCTGGACTACCTAAGATTTCTGGATTTGCAGAGAACTGTCACTGCACGTCTAAGGAACGTATGCGTCAGCGTAACTGGTACGTTGGACCAAAGTACATGCAAGAGATTGTAGATGAGGGAACGCAACACGAAGGTTTCCCAGATGAGATGGTAGGTTATAACTTTAAACTATCAGATCGTGCACACCAAATGTTCGAATCAGATGCAGATCCAATCTTCAAGCGTGACATGACGCACATGTTGTCGGATCTAAACGACAAGATGATGAACTTCCTGTCTGTCAAGCACAATGCGCTTGCAGCGGTATACCCACCAGGCGGTTTCATTGCATGGCACAACAACGCTAACGCCCCAGGCTTCAACCTAATCTTCTCTTATTCGGAGAGTGGTTCAGGTTGGTTCGAGTACATCCATCCGGAAACTAAAGAAGTTGTCCGTTGCCAAGACAAGCCAGGTCAGTGGACTTGCAAGGCGGCATACTTCGGACACTACGGTGAAGAAGAGAAACTAATGTATCACGCTGCATCTTCAGAAGATGATTGGCGTGTAACCGTTTCTTATGTCTTCGACTGGTCTGAGACTTCAGAAGAATTCCGTGAGATGGTACTAGAAGACATCGCTTCAGAATAAAACAAAATATCACGTACCCTAAGCTGTATAAATAGACACAGAACGTTTATACACTTAGGGTCTTGATGACTATGGCAACTTACGAAGATTTCACAATTGATCAAGGTGCGGACCTAGCTCTACAGATAGAGTTAGTGAATCCGGACGGATCTAAGAAAGATCTCACTGGTTACTCCGCTTCTGCAAAGATGAAAAAAACTTACAGAAGTGAAGATTCTATAGATTTCACCGCCGTGATTCCTGATCCTTCACCCGAAGGGATCGTCACATTATCCCTTACACATTTACAAACCGATGCCCTATCCACACGCGGCAGATACGTCTATGATGTTGAAATTAGTTTCGTTGATGAAGACGGACATACTATCATAGAAAGAATACTAGAAGGTAAGATCAAAGTCAACCCTTCTGTCACAAGGTAATAAAATGCCAATAAGAAGAGTAGGTGGTATCACAGGGGTAGCGTCAATAAGTGGTTTTGGTTCTGGCACCAAAGTCAAACGCGTCACTGTAGGAAGACCTATCAGTAATGTCGTACAGAACATCGGTGCAAACATCAAGACGTTTGACGGTCTTGGTGATATTCCCAATATCGAAGAGTTATTACTGGGCGAGATTGGTATAAATACTCAGGACGGTAAACTCTATATCAAACGTGAGTATGATGGTGGTGTTCAAACCATTGTAGAAATCGGTGCGGTAGGAGAAGATAGCCTCTCTGCGACAACCACCTTCAATGCATACATTTATACTTCTGACGGAACACTAGAGGTAATAACAGGCGCTGATGATAAGGGTAATGTGCTACAGTATGACCCAAATCCAAACACGCCGTCAAGAATTCAAGTATATCTCAACGGTGTATTGCTCCATCAAGGAATGGACTACATCGCTGATGATGGGGTTTCAATATCCCTAACTCACGTGGTAGATGAAGAACAAGTAGTTCAAATTGCCGCGTATCACTCTACAGGTGTTTCTTTTGGAAACGACCTAATCTTAGATGACCACTTTGCCTTTATAGTAGGCACGAATGAAGAAACTAGATTCTATCATAATGGAACAGATACCATCATCAAACACTTAGGGTTTGAGGATAGTCGTTTCAAAATTCAGCATCAAAATGATGATAGACTAATTATGGACGCAACGGGTGTCCAGCTAAAGGGAAACTACACCCTAAACGGACAACCTGTCGCAAACCAAATAGAAGTAGATGCTCTTAATACCCGAATCGATAATCTCGATTCTGACCTACAAGAAGTTACCGAACTACTACAAGAACTACTTCAGTTCCGACAATCATAAAAATAAAAGTCTGGTTAAACTTGTTTTTGATATAAATAAAAACAGTATATTAACCATTCTTAGTACTCCAAGATATGATCAATAATAAGTCCTTTAACAGGGTGCTTGCCGAAAGTCTGTTTAATCTGGCCAAGAAGAAGCAGGATGAGGTTTCCTCTACTCCAGGCCAAGAAACAATTTTATTCGAACTTATCGAAGGTACCTCATCATCAACCAATGATCGCACTGTCATTCCCGAAGCGCAGGCGTTCATTGCCCCAGGCGACACCGCCTTATTCACATTAAACGGTACTCCGGCACGTGATGACTTAATTGATGTATGGGTTAACGATGTACTTCAACATCCTGAAGAAGTATATGAAACCGTTGGAGATACTATTCAATTTTATGAGATCCCCCCTCAAGGGACGGACATCTACATTAAATTTCGTTAGTATATTATTAAACGTTTAATAACCAATAACTCTAACCTAACTAGGAGATAACCTAATGGCATTTAGGCAGATTAAATCCCCAGCACTAGCGGACAAGGCGGTAATCGATACCAAACTTGACGAAAGCGCGGTACAGGGACAATCAACCCTTACAGGTATGACCGATCCATCAACGTGTTTCACACTGTTGTATGATGTAGGTTCAGACTCTCTAAAGAAGATCGGTGCTGATGCATTCTTCGCATCATTCTCGACCGACGATCTAACAGAAGGTTCAAATCTATACTACACCTCAGCTCGTGCAAACGCAGATGTCGCACAACAAATCGATGACGACGTTCTAGTCGAAAAGAATCGTGCGATTGGTGAAGAAGGTCGTATCGAATCAGAATCTAAGACACGTGACAATAAGCTAGAAGGTCAAGATTCTGCATTAAGCAACCGTATTACAAACGAAGTAACTCGTGCAGGCAACGAAGAAACTCGCATCGAAGACGAATCTAAGCAACGCGATAGCGCACTTGGTATTCGTATCGACAACGTCCTAAACAACACGGACGAAGTTGCTCTTAACTCTCTTGCAGAAATCGTTACTGCGTTCCAGAACGCAGACAGCGCACTTTCTGGTTCTATCATCCAGAACGCTGCTGACATCGTTACTGAGCGCGGCCGTGCAGTTGCTCGTGAAAATCAGATTGAGACAGAATACCGTCTTGCAGACAGCGCACTAAGCGATCGCATTATCGAACGCAAGAGCGCAACTGACAGTGACTTTATTCACTTCACTCTTGCTGACGCAGGCCTACAAGGTCAAATCAGCACCAACGATACTGACATCGCGACATTGTTCGCACAAGACTCTGCTGAAACTCAACGCGCAGGAGACGAAGAAAGTCGTATCGAAGATAAGATCGATGTTGAAGTCGCACGTTCAACAGCAGTTGACTCAGCACACAGTGCTCAGATCACCGCTGCTAACCTTGCGCGTGTTACTGACGATAACGTTGTTCGTTCAGAATTTGCTGCTGCTGACCAAGTAATCAAAGGTCAAGTTGAAGCACGTGACGACGCATTAATTGGCGATCTAACTGTTGACGGTACTTCAGGTAACACTGTAACTGACCGTATCGCAACTGCGAAACAAGAAGCAATCAATGCAAGCAACGATGTTGTGGCATTCGAAAATGACGCACGTATTGCTGCTGATAGTGATCTACAAGAACAGATTACGGCAGAAGTTACTCGTGCAACTGCTACAGAAGACGCACTAAGCGATCGTATCGACTCAGACTACACTGCTAACTGGGCAGACCATGCTGCAATCCGTTCTGAGTTTGCTGCTGGTGATTCGCACCTACAAGATCAAATTAACTTCATCACATCCAACACAGACTCTGCGGCACTAGATTCTCTAACAGAGATCGTAGCAGAAGTTGCTCGTGTAGATGGAACGGTTAATGCATTGATCCAGACTAACGTCGGTGACATCGTAGCAGAACGTGACGCACGTATCGCTGCTGACAGTGCACTAGGTATTCGCATTGACATCGAAACGTCCACACGTCGTGCAGGTGACTCTGCGGCGAATAAGCGTATCGACGATGCAATCCTAGATTACGTCGCTCGCGATTCAGATGTTCTATCATCTGCAAAAGCATACACAGATCAAGAAGCAGACACGCACCAAGCTGCGAGTGAAGAGTACACACGTCAGTATGTAACTCCACGCATCGGTGACGCAACTGTTGACGGAACTGCTGGTAACTCAATCACAAATCGTATCACTACTGCTAAGTCAGAAGCGATAACATTTGCTCTAGGCCTAGATTCAGACGAACGCGCTCGCGCAACAACTGCTGAAGGTCTACTAAGTGGTCGCGTTGGTCACGTAGAAGGTCTACTAGACTCAGAGACGTTTGTAACTGTTGCTCAAACAGTTGTCCCAGCGATCAACGAACTACACGGTGATGCAGTATCATACGATCTACAATCTAAGGATCGCGACAGCGCTCTTGGTTCTCGTATTGACCTACTAGAGAACGGCACTTCAATCGACGTTGATGCACTAAACACTCGCATCGGTATCGAAGAAGGCGTTCGTGACCGTGCAGACTCAGATCTACTTGCACGACTAGTCGTAGAAGAGAACCGCTCTAAGTTAGAAGATCAACAGCACGATTCTGACATCAGCGCACTAGGTCTTACTACTTCAGGTATCCGTGGTGATCTAACGATCGAAACTACAAATCGTATCAACGAAGATACCACTCTACGTAACCGTATTGCTGCTGACAGTGATCGCCTAACACTTCTTGATTCAGAAGCTCATGTCCGTATGGATGTAATCTTCGATACAAGCGAGTCGAAGGATTCAGATCTACTAGCACGTCTAATCGTAGAAGAAGATCGCTCGAAGGCGAAGGATTCTTCACACGATTCTGACATTTCAGTACTATACTCCCAAGTTGGTACAGATGTCCAAGATCTACAAGATCAGATCGACGTAGAAGAAGCTGCTCGTATCGCAGGTGATTCTGCCCTACAGGCACAGATCACTTCTAACGACGGTGACATCACTGCACTGCAAGTGAAGGACTCTGACCTACAGGCGCAGATCTCTTCAAACGACGCAGACATCTTCAACCTACAAGCGAAGGATTCTAACCAGCACGCTACTGCAATGCAGGCGATCGCTGATGAAGAGACTCGTGCAACAGGTATTGAAAATGGTCTACGTTCGGATGTCGACAGTGCTCACGCACGTATCGATCACATCCTAGACGGTTCTTCAACTGACCTAGATCAGATGCTAGAAATCGTCGAGGCGTTCCGTGACGCAGACTCAGACCTAGATGGTGTTATCACTAACAACACTGGTCGCATTACTACGCTAGAAGATCGCGCAGACGAAACTGACTCCGAGCAAGGTGTTCAGGATGGTCGACTAACTTCACTAGAAACACGCATGACTGCGAACGAAGCAGTAGACTCCGGTCAGAGTGTAACTATCGGAGATCACGAGAGTCGCATCACTGCGAACGAAACTCGTATCGGTGATAAGGCACTTGTGCTGAAGACTACTTCACAGTCACTATCTGGAGCAATCAACGATCTATATGACGACATTTCAGCAGAAGGTACTTCTCTTGTTGGTCTAACCGATCGTGTTGAAGACCTAGAAGATCGCGCAGACGAAACTGACACCGAACAAGGTGTTCAGGACGCACGACTAGACTCTGCGGAAGGTCGACTAACTGTAAACGAAGGTGATATCGATGGCCTAGAAACATTCATGGGCACAGGTTTACTTGATACATCAGCTCAGGCAGTACGTCCAGCAATCAACGAGTTACACACTCAGGTAGACAACAACACTTCACGCGTTGGTGTCGTAGAGACTCGTGCAAACGAAACTGATATTGAACAGACTGCACAGGATCTGCGTTTAGATTCGCTAGAATCAGATCGCGCATTCAACATTATCAAAGATACACAACAAGACACACGTCTTGATGGTCTTGAAAACCGTGTCGATATGGACACAGTCTTCCAGACAAGTGCAAACAAAGTTGTTCCAGCAATCAACGAACTGAAAGGTCGTTTGGATGTTTCGGACCAGTTCGCACAAGCTGAGAAGGTACGTCAAGATCAAGATTCTGATCGTCTAACGACAGAAATTTCTACTCGTGCGCAAGAAGATTCTGCATTAAATGCATCAATCAACGCGCGTATCGATTCGTCAGAAAACAGAATCGCTGGTGACATCGCAGTATCTCTTGCAGAAGCGAAGGCATACACTCGTGACTACGCGGACGATGCTGAATCAGATGCACGTGCATACGCACTTGCTCTAGTTTCGCAGGAGAACGAAGCACGTATTCTAAACCAGAACTCTCAGCGTCAGTTAATCGATGGTAATCACGATATTGGCACTCAGAGAGATAACGCACAAGACCTACTAATCTCAGGTCTACAGACAGAACTTGACGCAACTCAAGTTGGTGCTGGTCTAGGTGCAGATGGCGAATACCTAACTCCAGACTCTGGTGCAACCACATATCTTGGTGCAACTACTTCACTAATGCAAGCGATCGTTACTCTTGATACTAACCTATCAACAGTAGCTGGTGTAAACAACAACGGTCGTAACAGTCTGCAACAGCAGATCACTAACGAAATCGCTGCTCGTGAGAACGGTGACTCAGATCTACTAGCACGACTAATTGCTGAAGAAGATTACACTAAGGCACAAGACTCTGCTATCAACGGTCGTATCGATAACACTAACTCTGCTCTAGCGCAAGAAGTTATTGATCGTGTCGCAGGCGATTCTGCCCTACAAGCACAAATTGACTTTATCGTTTCTAACACAGACTCTGCTGCATTCGATTCTCTAACAGAGATCGTTGCTGAGTTCCAACGTGTAGACGGTGGTCTAACTGATCTAATCTCAGACAACGCTTCTGAGATCGTTCGTGTAGAAGCTGAATCTAAGTCACGCGATTCTGACGAAGAAGCTGCTCGCATCGGCGGTGACGCGAATCTACAAACTCAAGTAGATGGACGTGTCGAGAAGGCAGGTGATACAATGTCTGGTGATCTAGACATGACAGGTAACATTGTTACAGGTCTTGCTCTACCAGTCGCACCGTCAGACGCAACAAGCAAAGCATACACAGACGCACGTCTACTTGAACAGCACATTTCGCAGTTCACAACAGACAGTCTAACTGAAGGTACACGTCTATACTTCACAGAGGCACGTGCTCGCGCGGCAGTCTCAGTGTTTGATGTAGATGGTGAAGGCGATGTTTCTTACGACGCTAACACTGGTGTAATTTCAATCGCAACAGGTAAATCATTCCTAGAACTAGAAGATGTTGTAGAAACATCATTCTCTGGACATGAAGGATTTGTCTCACGCGTTAAGACTGACGGCACAGGTATCGAATTTGTTCCGCCAACACAATTAGCATTCAACGACGCTAAGCGACAGACAATCAACGGTGATGGAATGGCGAGTACTTACTCTCTAGATTTCTACACTGCACAGATTAACGCGCTAGTATTTGTCGGTGGTGTTATTCAGGATCCAGGCGTTCACTACACAATCAACTCAGGAACGCAAGAAATTACGTTCACGTCTGCGGTACCACTAGGTACACAGGCAGTAGTAATCGCACAGTCAACTAACTCAGTTGGTGTCCTAGATCCTAAGTCTGTTGGTATTGAAACTCTTGCAGATAACCTAAAAGCATTCGAACATGGTTTAGACGTAGTTGCTGGTTCTTCACCAACAGTCGTCTCATCATTTGATCCAACAGTATACCGTTCTGCGAAGTACGTAGTTACTGTAGAGCAAGATGGTGAGTTTGAAACCCGAGAGTGTATGGTTGTCCATGATGGAACAAGTGCTTACATTACCGAGTACGGTATTGTTTACACAGGTTCGTCTCTACTAGGTGACACAGATATACGCTTCATCAACAGCAATGTTGAATTGATGTATACTGCTGAGTCTGGTAACGCAGTTGTTTCAGTTGCGGTAACTTACGTTAACGTATAATCGAGACTTACATAATAGTCGGGGGGAGAATCAGTCTCCCCCCTAATCAACCAAAATTCTAAAAGGTAAACAAAAAATGTCTACAAATAAAAAATTTAGAATACAGAACGGCGTTGACGTAGCAGATGGTGGAATTTCGATCAACGACGTAACTGTAATCGGTGCGGACGGTAAGGTTGTTCCTGCCGCGATCGCCGATGCTGTTGCAGGTCTGACTTCTTCTGACATCGCAGATCTACAGGCGCAGGTAAGTGCTATTCTGGGAACTTCTCCAGAAACACTTGACACGCTACAAGAAATCGTTGCTGCATTCGAAGGTGCGGATAGCACTCTAACAGGTTCTGTTGCTCAGAACGCATCTGACATCGTAACAATCAACAATACTTTAACAAACGGTGTTGCGACACCAGCTGACATTGCTACATTAACTGCGTCAGTTACCGCTGAAGAAACTCGTGCAACTGCGGCTGAATCCGCAAACGCTGCGGCAATTGCTGCTGCAAACGCACGTACATCTGGTATCAGCACTTCTTCAGGTTCAACTGATATTCAGATGACTGCTGAAGTTGACATGGATAGTAACAACATCAAGAACGCTAATGATGTTTATGCTGCTCGTGGATTCATTGACACAATTGAATCGAATGACCTAAAAGTTCAAACAGGAACTGTCGATTTCGAAGGTTCTATAGTAAACTTTGGTTCGTCACAGATCACTGGTGGTGGTTTCGGTACTGCTACTAAGGCAGAGGTCGACCAACACTTGAATGTTTCTGCTGCGGATTCTGGTGATTTCTTGAAGTGGAACGGAACAGACTACGAGTGGACTGATTATATCCAAGGTCGTATTGCTTCTGACCAAATCGTAGTTGAAGGAACACTAAAGGTAGAACAGCCAGGATCAACTATTGATTGGCAAGATGGTCTAGTACACTTCGGTGGTTCACAAGTAATCGTTGACGAACCAACTTCAGCAAATCTTGCTGCAAACAAGTCATACGTTGATGGTGGTGACTCTGACGTAACAGCGGCTGCATCAGCAGACGCAACTTCTAAAGCAGATGCGGCAGAAGCAAGTGCTAAGGCACACGCTGATGCGGGTGACACAAGTCTACAGGGTCAGATTGACATCATCGTAGGTTCTTCTCCAGCATCACTAGACACCCTACAAGAGATCGTCTCTGCATTTGAAAATGCGGATAGCACTCTAACTGGGGCAGTTGCTCAGAACTCTACTGACATCGTTGCTGAAGCTTCTCGTGCAACTACTGCGGAATCTGGTCTACAGGCACAGATTACTTCTAATGACGTTGACATCGCTTCTCTACAGTCTCTTGTTGCTGATCTAGATAGTGATAAGACTTCTGACATGACAGCAGAAACTGCGGCACGTATCGCAGGTGACGTTGCTAACTCAGCAGAAGTTGCGACTGAGAAGTCACGTGCGGAAGGTGCTGAGGCAAGTCTTGCTAACGACATCAACGTCGAGACTGCACGTGCGGTTGCGGTAGAAGGTTCTCTACAGTCACAGATCGACGCAGAGCAGTCTTCTCGTATCGGTGGTGATCAGTTACTACAGAACGCAATCGACGCAGAAGAAGTTGCACGTATCGCTGCTGACGCGGTTCTACAGGCAAACATCGATGCAGAAGCAAGTGCTCGTGCTGGTGCAGACAACACTCTACAGTCTAACATCGACACAGTATCTTCGGCAGTATCTGCAATCACCAACGGTTCACCAGAAACACTGAACCAGTTGACAGAACTAGTTGCTGCATACGAAGGTGCTGATGCAAGTCTACAAACTCTGATCGATAACCTAGGTGGTGACGCATCTGCCCTAACAGGTCGTGTATCAACCCTAGAATCAGAGATGGATGCGACTGAAACTGCGACTTCATCTAACGCATCTGCGATCACTGCGGAACAGGTTGCTCGTTCAGCTGCAGACGATGATCTACAAGACGCAATAGATGCAGAGGCAAGTGCTCGTGCAGCTGCGGTAAGTGCTGAAACAACTGCTCGTCAGAACGCGATCACTGCTGAGGCTAACGCTCGCATCCTTGCGGACAACGGTTTACAGTCACAGATCGATGCACTAGACAACTCAACAACTGGTGACAAGTCTGACCTACAAGCACAGATCACGTCTAACGACAACGACATCGCTGCTCTACAGAGTCGTGCTGGAACGATCGAAGCTGATTACGCAACACAGGCTTCACTGAACACAGAGATCTCTCGTGCAAGTTCAGCAGAGGCAGTTAACGCTGCGGCAATCTCCGACGAACAGACTCGTGCGACTGCGGCAGAGCAATCAAACGCTGCTGCGATCACACAAGAAATTCTTGATCGTCAGTCTGCCGATGCGGTGCTACAAAGTCAGATCGACTTCATTGAAGAGAACACTGACCCAGCAGCACTAGACTCTCTAACAGAGATAGTTTCTGCATTCCAATCAGCGGATAGTTCTACATTAGGTGTTGTCAACTCTAACACTGGTCGCATCTCTGCACTAGAATCTGGTGTAGTTGCAATCGAAGCATGGGACACTGATAACGTATCAGAAGGTCAAGTCAACCTATACTTCACCGAATCACGTGCGAAGGCATGTGTCGGTGCGGACAACGGTTCATGCATAGATTACAATGAGACTTCTGGTAAGTTCTCACTAGATCTATCAGAAACTGCCGGTGCTCTAGTACCAGACAACTCAACTAACTCGGACAAACTAGACGGACAACACGGTTCACACTACCGTATCGATGTCTACGATGTCAACGGTACTGTTGTCAACTAATCCAAGTTCTTAGAAC
>Ga0247592_1000028_pt1 | contig 16601 bp, 25 predicted proteins | sample 54RmetaT_FD_186106 | JGI IMG/M metagenome (GOLD analysis project Ga0247592, IMG submission 186106) | Metatranscriptome of seawater microbial communities from Monterey Bay, California, United States - 54R (Metagenome Metatranscriptome) | ecosystem: Environmental > Aquatic > Marine > Coastal...
CCTCCATCAACTACCATGACTTTACCTTTCTCATTCACAAGCATTTGTTTAGAGGTATCGTATTTCCAGAGTTAGAACCATCTGGCGTTGGTTGATCTCATATAGAGATTTCTAGAGTTACCATTGCCCTCGATGTTGAGGGATTTGTTTTTCCAGGTGTTTGACTTGATGGTTTGAGTTTTGGCATCCAAGAAGAAATGCTGTGCATGGCCATTTCTACCATATAACATTGTTCTGAGTACGAGATTACCACCTCCAACAAATTCTACAGCTCTCTCCATAACCAACTTAGAAACGATATAGAATGGTCTGTTGACAAAGAGTCCACGGTCCTTGTTCATTCCTTTCTCTTGATACTTCTCAGCATCACTATAGTAGACAATCTTCCATGATTGAGCCTTAGATCCATTTTTCTTCCATACCTGAACCTTGTTTCCTTCTACATCTCTGCCTCCAGAAACATCCAAAACTCTGTTCTTACCTTTGATTCTGTCGATGACATTGTAGATCACATCACCTTCCAACTTGAAGAGTTACCACCATTGAGAATTGGTACTTGTAACAACCATGTTGTTTGATTTACCATTTGATTGCATTTGCAAAGTGTATGATCGGGTTCTCCAAGATTTGATAGTTCTTGTTTTATGGTCGAACCACCATCCCTGAGATGGGAAACCATTTCTGGTCTTGATAACAGCTTGGTTGCCAACAAGATCAAGGTATCTTCCTTCGCCAAGGTTTGAGACAATATGGAATGGAACTCCAATTTTGAAACCCCAGCCTGGCATCATGTCACCCTTCTTGGGCTCTGCTGGAAGTTCATCAGCATAGATAACATCAAATTGCTGGAACATGTTACCATTCTTCTTATCGTGACCAATGTAGTTATTCTCTCTATCACGTTCTGGTTTAACCATGAGAATTGTGCCTCTTTCATTTGTGAACATGTTGTTTTCATATCTCCACATCTGCATCCATCTAGCATTTGTTGGTTGCACATAGGTGTACTTGTTTCTGTTTGCTTAGATAGATCTGTTCATCCACTGCTTGCTCATGATGGTCTTAGTTTTGCCATCAAATACCCACTGTTGCCATTGAGCACCTCTTCGGAGGTAGTTCAATCTCATGTGATGAGCACCATGGCAGGAGACGACTCTTTGCATTGGGAGTTTTGACATGATGTAGAAAGGTCTATTCACTTCAAGTCCAAAGTCTTTGTTCAAACCTTTAGATTGAATTGCTTTGGCTTTGTTGACGTAGGTCAGTTTCCATTTTTGGGCTGGACTTCCGTTTGCCTTGTAGATTTGAACATTGTTACCTTCTTCATCTCTTCCTCCATCGACATCAAGAGCCTTATTGTTGTAAACATTGTAGAATTGTCCCTTTTCTTCATTCCATCTGAAGAGTTAGAACCATCCAGAGTTGGTGTTCCAGGCTTGCATATTGGTAGATCTTCCAGCATTCTGAATGTCCCAAGACCATCCTTTGTTCTTCCATGACTTGATTGTCTTAGACCTCCAATCGAAGTACCACATTTGTGAGGTGTATCCATTTCGGGTCTTGATAACCATGTTGCGACCAATCATGTCAAGGTATCTACCGCTTGGTAATGATGTTTGCAAGAAGAATGGTTCTCCAATTTTGAGACCCCAATCTTTGTTGTAGTCTCCTCTCTTTGGTGCAGCTGGTACTTCATCAAGGTAGACAATCTTGAATTGTTGTCTGATAGTATTGGCATGAGCATCACCGACAGCAATGTTGCTGTTTTCTCTATCAGCACCACCATCAACTTCCATGACTTTACCTCTCTCATTGACAAGCATTTGTCTGGATTGATCATATTTCCAGAGTTAGAACCATCTGGCATTGGTTCCTCTCATGTAGAGATTTCTAGAGTTACCATTTCCTTCGATGTTGATGGATCTGTCTTTCCATGTGTTTGATTTGATGGTTTGAGTTCTTGCATCCAAGAAGAAATGCTGTGCTCTGCCGCTTCCAGCATATCTCATTGTTCTGAGTCTGAGATCAGCAGCTCCAACAGCTTCTACAACTCTCTCCATATACATTTTAGAAACGATATAGAATGGCCTGTTGACATGAAGTCCACGGTCCTTGTTGAATCCTTTCTCTTGATACTTTTCAGCATCACTAAAGTAGACAATTTTCCAAGATTGAGCCTTAGATCCATTTTTCCTCCATGCCTGAACCTTGTTTCCTTCTTCATCTCTGCCTCCAGAAACATCTAAAACTCTGTTATCTTAAACATTGTAGAAAACATCATCCTTTACCTTGAAGAGTTACCACCAGTAGGAATTGGTGCCTTAAATGATAAGGTCATTTCTCTTACCATTTCCATTAATAGCTAAGGAGTATGATCTGGTTCTCCAAGATTTGATAGTTCTTGTTCTTTGGTCGAACCACCATCCTTGAGATGGGAAACCATTTCTGGTCTTGATTACAGGTGAGTTACCAACAAGATCAAGGTATCTTCCTTGACCAAGGTTTGAGACAATATGGAATGGTACTCCAACTTTGAAACCCCAATCTGGGTTCATTTCACCCTTCTTTGGTGGATCTGGCATTTCATCTGCGTAGACAATCTCCCAAGTCTGTCCAATTTTACCATTCTTGTTTTCAACAATGATATTTCTGTTTTCTTGATCGAAATCACCTTGGATAGTCATGACCTTGCCTTTATCATTGACAAGCATGTTACCTTGCCATCTGAAGAGTTGGAACCATCTAGCATTGGTAGTGGTCATGTAGAGGTTGTTGGATCTTCCTTGGCTTTGGATGGTGATAGATCTGTCTTTCCATTGGTTTGAAACGATTGTTTGAGTCTTGTCATCTAAGAAGAATTGTTGACCTCTGTTGTTCTTTCTCATAGTCTTGAGTACAAGGTTGGAAGCTCCAACACATTCGACAACTCTGTTCATCCACATCTTTGAAACAATGTAGAATGGTCTCTCAATTTCAAGTCCAAAGGATTTGTTAAGACCCTTTGACTGGATAGCTTTTGCATCTTTGGTGTAAACTATCTTCCATTTTTGAGCTGCTGAATTATTACGTTTCCAGACTTGAACATTGTTTCCTTCTTGATCTCTTCCTCCCTAGACATCTAGTCTTCTTTAGTCCTTGAGATTAATGAATGAGCCCTCTGATTCATTCCATTAGAATAGTTAGAACCAACGAGAATTGGTGCTGTAGATATGCATGTTGTTGCTTCTGCCAGCACTCTAGATATCCCATGAGTAACTCCTTGTCCTCATTGATTTGATTGTCTTAGTTCTTTGATCGAAGAACCATTCTTGTCCTTTCAATCCATTTCGTGTTTTAATCACCATGTTTCTTCCAACAACATCAAGATACTTTCCAGATGGAAGTTATGAAATGACGTGGAATGGTGTATCAACAAGAAGTCCAAAGTCTTCATTCTTCTGACCTTTTTTCAACTCAGCAGGCATTTCATCAGCATAGACGAGGTCGAAAAGTTGCTCTTCATTTCCATTCTTATTAGAGACACCAATTTGAGCATTTTCATACTCTTGTCTATTTTTGCCTCTAATTTGGATGACCTTTCCTTTAGTGTTGACGAGCATGTTGGCTTCGTATCTAAAGATTTGGAACCATCTGGAGTTTGTAACAGTCATGTAGAGATTTCCATTGCTGTGGAGAGTCAAAGATCTATTCTTCCATTGCTAGGACTTGATTGTTTTTGAGACTTGATCAAAGAAGAATTATTGACCTCTGTTAGCTCTGGTTGGATGCAAAGTCTTGAGTCTCATATGATGAGCTCCGACACATTCAACAACTCTCTTCATTGGATACCTTTGAACAAGGTAGAATGGTCTGTTGATATGCATTCCATACTTTTCATTCATACCTTTAGTTCTCTCAGCCTTCATTTTGTCAGCATAGACGATCTTCCATTGTTAGGTTGGTTAGTTGTCTTGTGCCTTTGCAACATTAGCTTTGTTTCCTTCTTCGTCTCTGCGTCCTTCAACATCAAGTACTCTTTGATCCTTGACATTGTAGAAGGTCTTCTTCTTTTCGTCATACTTGAAGAGTTGATACCATTCAGAATTAGTACCACCAATCTGGATGTTGTTTCCTCTAACAGTCCAAGAGTAGCTTCTTGTTCTCTGAGAGTGAATTGTCTTGGTTCTGTTGTCGAAATACCATTGTTGAGATGATCTACCATTTGGTACTTTGATAGTCATTTGGTTTCCTACCAGATCTAACTATCTTCCAGATTCGAGGCTTGAGACAATGTAGAATGGAGTATCGATTCTCATTCCCCAGTCTTTGTTCATTTCACCTTTCTTCAAATCTTCTGGCATTTCATCAACATAGACAATCTTCCAAGTCTGTCCAATTTTACCATTCTTGTTTTCAACACCAATATTTCTGTTTTCTCTATCAATATCTCCAAGAACACTCATGACCTTGCCTTTATCGTTGACAAGTTAGTCGCCTTGCCATCTGAAGAGTTGGAACCATCTAGCATTGGTAGTGGTCATGTAGAGGTTGTTAGATCTTCCTTGGCTTTGGATGGTGATAGATCTGTCTTTCCATTGGTTTGAAACAATGGTTTGAGTCTTATCATCAAGGAAGAATTGTTGGCCCTTATTGTTCTTTCTCAAGGTCTTAAGGACAAGGTTTGAAGCTCCAACGCATTCAACAGTTCTTTCCATCCACATCTTAGAAACAATGAAGAATGGTCTCTCAATATCAAGTCCAAAGTTCTTGTTAAGACCCTTGGTTTGGATTTTAGCAGCATCCTTGGTATAAGTAAGCTTCCAAGATTGAGCCTTAGACCCATTCTTCTTCCAAACTTGAACATTGTTAGCTTCTTGGTCTCTTCCTCCTGCAACATCGAGGACCTTATTGTTCTTGACATTGACGAAAGTTCCGGATTCTTTATCCCACTTGAAGAGTTGGAACCAGCCGGAGTTGGTGTTGTAGACCTGCATGTTGTTTGATCTGCCAGCATTTTAGATGTCCCATGATTGGTTGTTCTTCTTGCTTCTGATGGTTCTGCTCTTCCAGTGGAAGTACCATTCCTGAGATGAGAATCCATTTCTAGTTTTGATGACCATGTTTCTTCCAATAAGGTCAAGGTATCTTCCAGCTGGAAGGTTAGAGATGACATGGAAAGGTTCTTCGATGACCATTCCCCAGTCTGCGTTCAAGTCACCTTTCTTAGGTTCTGGTGGCATTTCATCAGCGTAGATAATATCCCAAGTCTGACCAAGTTTACCATTCTTGTTCTCAACAACAATGTTTCTGTTTTCTTGATCAATATCACCTTGAATAGTCATAACCTTTCCATGATCGTTGACAAGCTAGTTTCCTTACCATCTGAAGAGTTGGAACCATCTTGCATTGGTAGTAGTCATGTAGAGGTTGTTGGATCTTCCATTGCTTTGGATGGTGATAGATCTATCTTTCCATTGTGCTGAAACGATAGTCTGAGTCTTATCATCGAGGAAGAATTGTTGACCCTTGTAGTTACCTCTTCTAGCTTTGAGAACAAGGTTTGAAGCGCCAACACATTCAACAACTCTGTTCAACCACATCTTGGAGACAATGTAGAATGGTCTCTCAATCTCAAGTCCGAATTCTTTGTTAAGTCCTTTGGTCTGGATCTTCAAGTCAGAAGTGTAGGTGACCTTCCATGACTGAGCTTTTGAGCCATTCTTCTTCCAAACTTGAACGTTGGTTGCTTCAACATCTCTGCCTCCAGCTACATCAAGAACTTTGTTGTTCTTCACATTGAAGAAGCTATCTTTTCCATCCCACTTGAAGAGTTAGAACCAACCAGAGTTGGTGTTGTAAACCTGCATGTTGTTTGATCTGCCAGCATTTTGGATGTCCCATGATTGGTTATTCTTTCTGCTTCTGATGGTTCTGGTTGGTTGGTGGAAGTACCATTCTTGAGATTTCAAACCATTTCTAGTCTTGATGACCATGTTTCTTCCGATAATATCAAGGAATCTTCCATCTGGGAGATTGGAGATAATATAGAATGAAGTATCAATTTTGAATCCCCAATCTTCATTCAAGTCTCCTTTCTTAAGTTCTGCTGGTAATTCATCGGCATACATAATGTCCCAAGTCTGACCAAGTTTACCATTCTTGTTCTCAACAATGATGTTTCTGTTTTCAGAATCAATATCACCTTGAATAGTCATAACCTTTCCATGATCGTTGACAAGCTGGTTGCCTTACCATCTGAAGAGTTAGAACCATCTTGCATTGGTAGTAGTCATGTAGAGGTTGTTGGATCTTCCATTGCTTTGGATGGTGATAGATCTGTCTTTCCATTGTGCTGAAACGATGGTCTGAGTCTTATCATCAAGGAAAAATTGTTGGCCTAAACCACTATTTCCTCTTCTCATAGTTCTGAGTACAAGGTTGGATGCTCCAACGCACTCAACAACTCTGTTCATCCACATCTTTGAGACAATATAGAATGGTTTCTCAATTTTAAGACCGAACTCTTTGTTGAGTCCAGTAGTCTGGATCTTTAGGTCTGAAGTATAGGTGAGCTTCCATGACTGAGCTTTAGAGCCATTCTTCTTCCAAACCTAAACATTGGTTGCTTCGGCATCTCTTCCTCCAGCTACATCAAGAACTTTTTTATTCTTCACATTCTGGAAAGTACCCTCATCTTGATTGAATTTGAAAAGTTAGAACCATCCTGAGTTAGTACTGTACACTTGCATGTTTGGTGTTCTTCCACTGTTTTGGATGTCCCATGAATAACTTGGAGTTCTGGCTGAACGAATAGTTCTAGTGTTATAGTTGAATGTCCATTCTTGTGATTTCAATCCATTTCTTGTTTTGATAACCATATTATTACCAATAAGATCTAAGAATCTTCCATCTGGGAGATTAGAGATTACATGGAATGGAGTATCAACTTTCATGCCGAAAGCTGCGAACATCTCACCCTTCTTTGGAGTAGGTGGCATTTCATCAGCATAAACAATGTCCCAAGTCTGACCGAGTTTGCCATTCTTGTTCTCAACTATGACATTTCTGTTTTCAGAATCAATATCACCTTGAATGGTCATAACCTTTCCGTGATCGTTGACAAGTTGGTTGCCTTACCATCTGAAGAGTTGGAACCATCTGGCATTGGTAGTAGTCATGTAGAGGTTGTTGGATCTTCCATTGCTTTGGATGGTGATAGATCTATCTTTCCACTGGAATGATTGAATGGTCTGAGTTTTGTCATCAAGGTAGAATTGCTGACCCTTGTTGGTTGTTCTCAAGGTCTTCATCACAAGGTTTGAAGCACCAACACATTCGACAACTCTGTTCATCCACATCTTAGAGACAATGAAGAATGGTCTCTCAATCTCAAGTCCAAATTCTTTATTGAGTCCTTTAGTCTGGATCTTCAAGTCAGTTGTGTAAACAAGCTTCCATTTCTGGGCTGGAGATCCATTCTTCTTCCAAACTTGAACATTGGTTGCTTCTGCATCTCTTCCTCCAGCAACATCAAGAACCTTCTTGTTCTTTACATTGGTGAAAGATCCTGAGGCTGCGTCCCATTTGAAAAGTTGGTACCATTCTGAGTTAGAGCCACTTGCAGCAATGTTGGCACTGTTTCCATTGCCTTGAATTGTCCATGCATAGCTCTTAGTTCTTTGAGATCTGATTGTTCTTGTCTTTTGATCGAAGTACCATTCTTGTGATGGAAGTCCATTTCTAGTCTTGATGAGCATGTTGTTGCCAACAAGGTCGAGGAATCTTCCGTCTGGAAGTTGAGAGACAACGTAGAATGGAGTATTGATCTTGAAACCCCAGTCCTTGTTCAACTCACCTTACTTCAGTTCTGGTGGCATTTCATCAGCGTAAATGATTTAGAAGTCTTAGTTCATTGCTCCACCCTTAGACTTTCCGACAACAATATTTTGGTTTTCTCTATCGAGTCCTTGGTAAACTTCCATTACTTTTCCTTTTTCATTGACAAGTTTGCCATCTCTGAAGTAGAAAAGTTAGAACCATCTTGCAGAAGTAGTTCGCATGAAAAGGTTGTTGGAACTTCCATTGCCTTCGATGTTGATAGATCTGTCTTTCCATTGGGCAGACTTAATGGTGTTGGTGTAGGGATCTAAGAAGAATTGTTGTCCTTTACTGTTTCTGTTCAAGGTTCTCTGTTGAAGGTTACCTCCACCAATGCATTCAACAACTCTTTCCATCCACATCTTTGATACGATGAAGAATGGTCTGTTTACATGCATGCCAAATTCTTCATTCATTCCTTTAGTGGAAATCTTTTTGGCATCAGTTGTATAGACAAGTTTCCAAGATTGAGCCATTGACTTGATGTTTCTCTTCCAAGCTTGAACATTGGTAGCCTCTTCGTCAACTCCTCCAGCAACTTCAAGAACTTTGTTGTTCTCAACATTATAGAATGAAGATTTTCCATCCCACTTCCAAAGTTACCACCATTCTGAGTTGGTGTTGTAAATTTGCATGTTAGATTGTTTGCCTGAACCTGAAAGATCCCATGACATAGATGGATTTCTTACTGACTTAATGGTTCTTGTCTTTTAGTCAAATTACCATTCCTGAGAACTGTATGAGTTTCTTCTCTTGATTACCAAGTTTCTTCCAAGGAAGTCAAGGTATCTTCCATCTGGAAGATTGGACACAACGTAGAATGGAGTGTTAACTTTGAAACCCCAGTCTTTGTTCAGCTCTCCCTTTTTAAGTTCTGGTGGCATTTCGTCAGCATAGATGATGTCCCAATTCTGACCAACCTTACCATTCTTGTCGAAAATACCAATGTTCTGGTTTTCTCTATCAAGATCATTTGTGATAGTCATAACTTTTCCGTGATCATTAACTAGATTGTCATCTTCTAATCTGAAAAGTTGGAACCATCTGGCATTAGTGGTGGTCATGTACAAGTTGTTTGAGTTGCCATTGCTCTAGATAGTCATTGATCTGTCTTTCCATTGTTAAGACTTGATTGTTTGTGAGAAAGCGTCAAGGAAGAACTGTTGTGGTAAGCTTTTTCTGTTCAAAGTTTTGAGAACAAGGTTTGATGCTCCAACGCATTCAACAACTCTGTTCATCCATTTCTTAGACACAATGAAGAATGGTCTATTGATCATAAGACCAAAATTGACATTCAATCCTTTGGTTTGAATCTTTAAGTCTGGTGTGTAGATAAGCTACCATTGTTGGCCTTTTGAGCCATTCTTAGCGTTTGCACTAACGTTAGTAGCTTCTTTATCTTGAGATCCAGAATCCAAGACCTTCTTGTTTTGAACATTGTAGAATGAATCTTTGCCATCCCACTTCCAGAGTTACCACCAATTGGAGTTAGTGCTGTAAACTGACATGTTGGATCCTTTGCCATTGCTTTGGATGTTCCATGAATAGGATGGAGTTCTCACTGACTTGATTGTTCTAGTCTTTTGGTCAAAGTAGAATTGTTGTGATTTCATACCATTTCTAGTCTTCATCACCATGTTGTTTCCGAGTAAATCAAGGAAGTATCCTCTAGATTTTTTGGATACAACGTAGAATGGAGAGTTGATTTTGAATCCCCAATCTTTGTTTTCTTCTCCGATTTTGAGAGCAGCTGGCATCTCATCAACATAGATGATATCCCACTCTTGGTGCATGCCACCCTTAGCATCGTTGACACCAATGTTTCTGTTCTCATTGTCAACAGCACCAACAACTTCAACGACTTGACCTTTCATGTTTTGCAAAGTGTTTTTCTTCAATTTGAAAAGTTAGAACCATCTGGCGTTTGTACCTGTCATGTACAAGTTCTTTCCACTAAGAGTGATAGATCTATCTTTCCATTGGTTGGATTTGATGGTCTTTGTACCACCATCGAAGTAGAATTGCTGTCCTTTGTTGGTTCTAACTAATGTCTTAAGAACAATGTTTGATGCTCCAACACACTCAGCAACTCTGTTCATCCACATCTTAGAGACAATGAAGAATGGTCTGTTGACATGCAAGCCGAACTTTTTGTTAAGTCCTTTCATTTGGACTGGCTTAGCTTTGTCAGCGTAAAGAAGTTTCCACTTTTGAGCTGGAGAACCATTTGGTTTGTAAGCTTAAACATTGTTTCCTTCTTCATCTTTTCCTCCTTGGACATCAAGAGCTCTGCCATCGTACATATTCACGAAGCCGGATTCACCGTCCCATTTGAAAAGCTGTCCTTCGTAACTGTTAGTAGCAGCTACTGCCATGTTGGTTCCTTTGGAGTTTCCAGCTATATCCCATGACATATTCTTTGATCTCATCGACTTGATGGTTCTTGACTTTTGATCGAAGTACCAAAGCTGAGATTCGAAACTGTTTGGAGTTTTGATGACCATGTTGTTACCAATAAGATCAACATATCTTTCGGACTCAAGAGTAGTTACAACAAAGAATGGTCTTTCAACATCTAAGACGAACATGGTGTTGGTTTCACCCTTCTTCAACTCTTTGGGCATCTCATCAACGTAGATCACTTCCCATTGCTGGTAGAGACCGTTGTCTTTCTCAAGCACACCGATGTTTTGGTTTTCTCTATCTCTATGACCTTGGATTTCAAGGACCTTGCCTTTTTCATTGACAAGATTACCCTTCTCGTTCTTCCAAAGTTGGAACCATCTGGCATTAGTAGTGGTCATGTAAACATTTGCAGAATTTCCTTCACCTTGAATTGTGATGGATCTGTCTTTCCATTGCTTAGATTTAATGGTCTTGGATGATCCATCAAAGTAGAATTGCTGGGCAAGATTCTTTCTGGCAAGAGTTCTGAGTCTGATATTATTGGCTGAAATGCACTCAGCAACTCTGTTCATGTACATCTTTGATTGAAGGAAGAATGGCTTGTTGATCATGAAGTTGAATTGCTTGTTCAGACCCTCAGTTGGCTCTGGGTCAGCAAGATCAACGTACAGAAGTTTCCATTTTTGACCTGGAGATTTGTCCTTTTTGGTCATGATTTTGACATTCTGGCCTTCTGAGTCTTAGCCTTCTTCAACAGTGAGGACTTTCTTATTGTAAACATTGAAGAAAGTTTCACCATCATACTTGTAAAGTTGGAACCATCCTGAGTTGGTGCCCCAAACTTACAAGTTCTCTGACTTTCCGTTGCTCTCAAGACTCCATGATTGCTTGTCTCTAGTAGACTTGATGGTCTTGGTTTTCTAGTCAAAGTACCATTTCTACGATGGGAATCCATTTGGTGTCTTCAAGACAACGTTGTGCTTGATGATATCAAGGTATCTTTCAGACTTCAATCCAGTCACAACAAAGAATGGTCTATCAACATGCATGTTGAATCTCTTGTTGAGTTCTCCTTTCTTTGGCTCTGGTGGCATTTCATCAACATAGATGATGTCCCATTGTTGATGGAGTCCATTGGTCTTCTTGCTTGCTTCGATGTTTTGTCTTTCTGCATCAGTCTTGTCTTTGATGCTCACCACTGCGCCTTTCTCGTTCACAAGGTTGTCATTTCTGTAGTAGAAAAGTTGGAACCATCTTGCGGTTGTTCGGCTCATTCTCAAGTTAGTACCTTTGCCAGAGTTCTAGATTTCAAGGGAGATGTCTTTTCTCTGCTGGTTCTTGATCGTCTTTGAGGCTCCATCGAAGAAGAATTGTTGGCCAAGGTTGGTTCTTGACAAAGTTCCCAATTTGATGTCCATGCCTTACAAGGTAGCGACTCTGCTCATCCACATCTTTGAGACAATGTAGAATGGTCTATTGATTTCGAGACCGAATTCCTTGTTCATTCCTGAGGTTCTGATCTTTGGAGCTTCGTCGGTGTAGACAACCTTCCATTTCTAGGATGTCTTAGGCTGTGTTCCATAGACGTACTTGGTGAGGGAAACATTGTTTCCTTCACTATCAGATCCAGCATCGAAAACTTGGTCGAGTTTCTGGTGATTTTGGATGATCTGAGCGTCGTCATCCCACATGAAGTGCTGGAACCATTGTCCACTTGTAGTGTAGATCTCCATGTTCTTTCCACTGCCATTGCCTTGAATGCCCCATGATTTGTCCTTCTGCATGACTGACTTGACAGTTTGAGTCTTTTGCTCGAAGAAGAACTTCTGAGAATCAAAACCATTTCTTCTCTTGAGGACCAAGTTGGTGCCGATGAGATCAAGATATCTTCCTGTTTGCAATTGAGAGACGAGGAAGAATGGCTTGTCGACGACAAGCAGGTATTCTTGATTCAACTCACCAGACTTTGGAATTGGAATGCTGTCGCAGTAGATCACCTCCCAGAGTTGTTGGGTCTTGCTGGTGCTCTTCCAAGCGATGATGTTGGCGCCGTTTCTGGCCTTTCCACCTTCGACTTCGACGACATGACCTCTTTCACCGATGACTTTGCCATCTTTGAACTTGAATTGCTGGAACCATCTTGCGTTGGTCTTGTCGAGTCTGAGATTCATTGATTTTCCTTGGCCTTCAATGTCCCATGACTTCTTGTCTCGTCTCTGGATGATGGTCCTGGTTCTGGAGTCAAGATAGAATTCTTGGCATGCTGATCTTGTCTTGTAGTTCTTGAGGGTAAGGTTGCTTCCATCGCAGCCATCGACAACTCTCCATCTGAGGCCAGTGTTGAGCTTGGTTCTGAGAATGAAAGCTCTTCCAATCTCCAAGCCGAATTCTTTATCTAAGCCAGAGGTTCTGAACTTCTTCTCAGCGTCACTGTAGACGAGGTTCCATCTCTGATTGGCACCGTTATGCCTCTTCCAGACGACGACGTTCTGTCCTTCCCGGTCAAGGTTGCCTTCGACCTCGAGGACGTTGCCGTCGAAGCCTTAGACGAAGTTGTTCTGATAGAATCTGATAAGCTGGAACCATTCACCGCTGGTCTTGAACACCTCAAGGTTCTTGCCTTTGCCTTGGTTCTGGATACTCCATGATTTGTCTTTGTAGGCTACTGACTTGATGGTCTTTGAATGATCATCGAAGAACCATTTCTGAGTGGGGAAGCCGTTTCTTCTCTTCAGGACGATGCTGTTGTCAACGATGTCGAGGTATCTTCCACTGGCCATCTATGTGACAATGGAGAATTCCTTCTCAACGATAATACCAAACTGTGGGTTGAGCTCTCCAGGCTCGTAGGAAAGCACAAGCTCATCAGCATAAGCGATGATCCATTGCTGGGTCTTGGCGTTTCTGAGTTTGCCGATTCCGATATTAGAGTTCTCGTTATCTCTGTTTCCTTGGATCTCGACGACCAGGCCTCTTTCGTTCACGAGGTAGTCGCCTTTGATTCTGAACATCTGGAACCACCTAGCGTTGGTCTTGAAAAGCCGTAAGTTGGCTGACTTGCCGGATTCTTCGATATCAAGGGATTTGCCTGGGTATTCGATTGACTCAATTGTCTTGGCAATTCCACTGAATGTGAACATTTGTGGCTTTCTGTCCTTGAAAATTGTCCTGAGGACAAGGTTTCCGTTTGGTAAAGCTTCAACGGTTCTTCCTGTGATCATCTTGGTTCTGATGTAGAAGGGCCTGTTCAGGTGGAAGCCCCACTCGGCGTCAAGGCCTTTGGTAGCTCTGGCTTTCATCTTGTCAGCGTAGAGGATTCTCCATTTCTGTTGAGTGGATCCATTTTTCTTTGCAACCTGAACATTCTGACCTTCTTGGTCCTTTCCACCAGCGACTTCAAGTACCTTGGAAGTCTTGTAGTTCATGAAGGTCTCTTCTGTGTACTTGAAAAGTTACCACCAGCTACTGTTGCAGTTCCACACTTGCATGGCGGATGACTTGCCGGAACCTTGGATGTCCCATGACCTGTCTGGCTGGCCAACTGATTTGATCGTCTTGGTCTTTTGGTCAAAGAACCACTTCTGAGAGTCGAATCCATTGGGTGTCTTCAGCACCATGTCGTTACCAATGAGGTCGAGATATCTTCCGCTCTTGAGATTGGAGACAATGTGGAATTCTCTTTCAACGTAGAGTCCGAACTCGCTGTTCAGCTCACCTTTCTTTGGCTCTGGTTTGTCCTCATCAACGTAGACGATCTTCCATTGTTGGTTCTTGTAATTGTGCATTTTCCACACGATGATGTTGGCGCCCTCTTTGTCTTCTCCACCAGCTACGTCGAGTACCTTGCCTCTTTCATTGACGATCATCTCTCGCTTGATTCTGAAGACTTCGAACCATCTACCGTTGGTAGTCCAGATCTGCAAGTTGCTTGATCTGCCTGCACTCTGGATGTCAAGAGACTTATCTGGGTATTGTTTGGACTTGATGGTCTTAGATACATTATCAAAGAAGAACTGTTGGGAGATGCCGCCGTACTTCTTCCATTTAAGGACCAAGTTGCCGCCTTCTTGAACTTCAATTGCTCTGCCACTGCCCATCTTGGTGACGATGTAGAAAGGTCTGTTGATGTGGAATCCGTAGTCTTCATGGAGGCCCTCTGTCTTCAAAGGTCCATCTTCACACATTACGACTTCAAATCTTTGGTGGAGGCCTTAATTTCTGGTACCAGCTACAAGTGGAGCACCTTCTCTGTCGAGACCTTGGACTTCTAAGACCTTGCCTCTGACGTTGACGAACATCTCACTGTGGAATCTGAAGAGTTACCACCAGGCGCTGTTGGTCTTCCAGACTTGGATCGCTGGTCCTTGACCTTTGCCTTTGATGTCAAGGGACATACCATTATGAACTGACTTGACGGTTCTGCTCTTGCGGTCGAAGGTCCATTTCTGGCTCTTCGTTCCATATCGATCCATCATCACTAGCATATGATCACCAATCACGGTCACATATCTTGAACTTCCAAGCTTGGTCTTGATGAAGAACTCTTTGCTCACATAGAAGCCCCATTCATAGAAGAAGTCACCCCGCCTGAGCTCAGGTTTGAGTTGATCAATATACCTCACATCGAATTGCTGGTTAAGGCTGCCGTGTTTCTTCCAGACCATGACGTTCTGGCCCTCGTTGTCTTCGCCTTTGGTGACATCGAAAACTCTCTTGTCCTTGATGTTGATGAAGTATCCATCTTGATATCTGAAGAGTTGGAACCATCTGGCGTTGGTGGTGAAGACCTGAAGGTTAGCTGAAGCTCCAGCGTTCTAGATATCAATTGATTGTCCTGTATACTTAACAGACTTGATAGTCTTAGAGTTTGTATCAAGGAAGAAGATCTGAGTTTCTTTTGTTCTGTCTAAGGAGTTCGCTACGATGTTTCTTCCACCGACGACCTCGAGCACTCTCTGCATTGGCATCCTTGACTGGATAATGAATGGTCTGCTGATGTGAAGACCAAATGCTGTGGACAAGCCTGAGGAGGCTTGATTAGCAGCTTCGTCAACATAGATCACATTCCATTTTTGGTTCACTGTGAAGCTTTTCTTGCCAACTTGGACGTCTTGGCCGTCTTTATCTAAGCCAACTTTAACCTCAAGAACTTTCTTTGTCTTTGGATTGACAAAGTAGCCTTTTTCGTACTTGAACTTCTGGAACCACTGACTGTTGGTTTTCCAGACGTGAAGCTCACCTTTGGTTCCTTCGCCATCAAAATGCAGGTCCCAGGACTTATCCTTAAGGGCAACAGAAGTGATGGTCCAGGTGGTCTTGCTGAGTATCCATTGCTGAGATTGCTTCTCATCTTCGTTCTTGATGACGATGTTGTTGCCAACAATGTCAAGATATCTTCCTCTTGAAAGCTTTGAGACGACGTAGAATGGTCTCTCGACATAGAGGCCGTATTCTGCGTTGAACTCGCCCTTCTTGGCTTTGTCTTCCTTTGGAGGCTCAGCTTTGATTGGGTCGCTGGCCTTCTTAGCATCTTTGTCCTTCTTGGCGTCCTTTGCAGACTTGGCATCATCTTCAGGCTTGGCAGTCTCCTTAGCCTTGTCGTCCTTCTTGTCATCTTCGCCTTCGGCTTCGTCTTCATCCTCCTTCTCGTCAGAAGCGTCATCTTTGGCACCTCCCTTCCACTTGAATTTTGGCACCAATTTCTTGGGGTCGTAATCGACAGTCAGGAGATCAAAGTTGCACATCTTGTGGTGTCTCAGCTTGAACTGTTGGGCCTTGATCCACTTCTCAGATTTCATTTGATAGTCGTTCAAGAACTTGTAGCACAGGATGTTTGCCGGCTTGTCTTTGGTCACGAACTGTCTTCCGGTGAAACCTCCATAAGTGAATGGGTGCTTGCCTGGTGCGTGCTTGTTCGTGTTTCGCAGCTGAAGTATGATCAGTGACTTCTTCCATTTGGAAACCGCCTTGCGATGGCTGATGAGGACAGACTTGTCATTATCAGCGACATTGATGAAAGTCTAGGAGTCCTTATCCCAGAAGTATAAGCAGTATTCAGTTCCTTTGTATCTTTTGACCCAGAGCCAACCACTTTTGAATTGTAGTTTGCTCTCATTGTTGAATGCTCGGGTATTGCAAAGATACGCAGCTCCTCGCGGTCCTTATTTGGTAATATGGAACGCCTTGCCGGTGACCAAGAGAGCGTTCTTGGCCTCGTCAAGTTGAATCAGGGTATCGTCATCCTCAGATAGCTAAAGACTAGCCGTCTCCTCGGTTGATGCATACGATATTATAGAAAGCAGTGATAGCGCTAACTATGTAAATCTCATATATCGAAA
>Ga0247592_1000036_pt1 | contig 15335 bp, 18 predicted proteins | sample 54RmetaT_FD_186106 | JGI IMG/M metagenome (GOLD analysis project Ga0247592, IMG submission 186106) | Metatranscriptome of seawater microbial communities from Monterey Bay, California, United States - 54R (Metagenome Metatranscriptome) | ecosystem: Environmental > Aquatic > Marine > Coastal...
CAGAGGTTTTGCTTTTTTATGATATTCCGCAACATTTAAATTTGCTTTTAATTGTTTGCTTCTGAATTCTAATTCAGCTTTAGCAATACTTTTATCATCAAGATCTTGCAGCTTAACTGGTTTGCCAATCTCTGGCTTTGTGATTACTTCTGGTTCTATACCGCCATCTTTAATTGCTTGCTTAACTGCTTTAACAATTCCTTTAGTAGAGTTTTGTAAGGATTCACCAGCTTTAAGTTTTGCTGCTGCTTCATTTATTGCATCAGATACTGGTCCTTTATTGTTAGCCAGGGCAGTTAAAGTTGCCAGGGAGTTTTCATCACTCGATAAACGCTGAAGGTTTTTAGCACGATCTAAAACATTACCACCGCCACTGATCCTATTCTCCTGGTCAGTTAAAGTTTTAAATACAGCTCTATCTTTTTTTAGCCTACTAACAGCGTTATCAATTACTTTAGCTCTTTCAACAATAAGTGATTCACTAAACTCCACACCACCAAACAGATCATCAGTCTTAACTTTAGTAAAGCCAGCTGCATTCATATCGCTGATCATTGATCTAGCCTGGACTAAATTTGCTGGTTTAGCTTTTGCCAGGGCACGAATAGCTGCTGCCTGGTTAGCGCCACCTTCAATAAGATCTCCAACTAAAGCTCCAAATCTTTCTGGAATAGTTTTATCAATCATTAATCTAAATGATTCATCGTCTAATTTAGATAGGCCTCTACCTTGCATAACAAGTGCTTGATTTGGCGGTAGATTGTCAATAATTGATCTACCCTCTGGCCCAGCATCCCTAAGTATTTTTGCAGCATCTATGGCTGATCCTGTGCCTTGTCCAATATTAATTGCAGCAGCTTGTTCTCTTACCATTTGAGGAGTGGAGCCATCTACTTCTCTTAATACAAAAGCATTGATACTTATATCGTCAGCACCTTCAGCTGCTAGTCTTTTTGCAAGTCCAAGTCTTTGATGCCCATCCGCAATAAACTTAACTCCATCTGCTCGTTCCCAAACAATAACTGTATTAGCTGCAATAGGATCCCAATCTTTAACACCTTTTAAAGCATCACTTACTCCTTGAGCATCACCATCAGCTTTAAATTGAAATGTAGCAGCATCAACTTGAATATCATTTGGATTTAATTGTTGAATATCTCCTCTTGAAACTAATCCTTCAATATCTGAATCTCCAGGTAAACGACCTTCATCTAAAGCCTTTTGTATAACTTCCATTGGCTTGTATTGAGATTCTAAAAATTCTCCTGGTCCAGCTCTACCACTAGAATACATATCAACAAAACTATCTAAAATATCAGCTTCTGTTGTCTTTCCCTGGGCCCTTAATTTTCTTGCAGCACTTGCTGCTTCAATGACATCTACAGTAACAGATCCACCAGCTCTAATAACACCAGCAAAACCACCAACAGTTAATACTGTAATTGCAGCATCTTTTAAACTGTATGGACTTTCTAGTCTTGATTTCCAATCCATTACTTTAGGCTGAATTAATGCTTCAGCGCCCATAGCAATTCCAGCTTCAGTAAAGAAAGCTTTTAATGCGTTTGCTGTTTTAGTACCGCCAGTAATTTTTCCAGTACCTAAAAATAAAGAAGCAAGAATTATTGGATCTTGAAAGGCACCTACAACTGTTCCAGCTATCTCTCCAGCTACACCGCCCCAGGTACGATTACCTGTTACTTGCTCCATGTTTTCACGAATCTTTTGAGCTTCAGACTGAACCGATACCATCATCTGATCGTAGGTTAATAATCCAAGTTCTGGATGTTTTTTCTGTAATTCTAGTATTTCAAAAGTGCGATCCCTATATTCTTTTTTATCGTTTTCAAAACTATCAAGAATGCGCTCATTCGTTATATCATAAGTATTGACAGCATTAGGATCATAGCTTGGATCATCAAGCGTTCTTAATTTTTGCAGCTGCTCTTTAATTGGATCCCCTATAACTCCTTTCTCAGAGCCAGACATCCACTCATATTTAAAGTTTTCTAAACTAGCATTAAAGTTATCTCTATAAGTCGTTTCCGGTCCCAGCTCTTCAATTGTGGGCCCAAATAGGTTTACCTTATCGTAAAAGTCCTGGGTACCGGAATTAAAAGCGCTCATTAATATGTTTCCGGTAAGCCAGCGCGTAAAAAGTATTTAAACTCAAATGGTTCGCCATTTGGTTTTCTTAAAATTTCTAAATCACTTTCTCCATATTGGATAATGTAAACACCCTCGCCATATGGAGGTACGTTTACTAATTTTTCATTTTTTATAAGATCTAAAACTTCTTCATCAGTGTAGCCAATAGCAGCAGTTTCAGTACCATTTGCTTTAGCATGAGCTTTAATATCATCAAGTTGCAGATCTTTTAATCTATCGCTAAAGTTTCCAGCAGTTATTTCTGGACTAGGAGGAATAATGCTATAAGGAACCCTTCCGCCAGGCATAGATCCCATGTCTATAATGCCACCCATTATTTGTTTTACAATTGTTTCTACATCTTGTCCTACCGCAGTTCCAGTTTGTGGTTCTGTCATATACGCTGCTGTAGCTGCTTCTATAACTGCGCCTTTATATGTAGGATTGTTATTTAAAACATCACCCATAACTCCAGTAATTGCTTCATGTAAACCTGTTGGTTTTTCTACAACTCCTAACCTTATAAGATCCATGCCTTCTAAAATTTTAAAAGCCAGCGTTGGGTTATCGTTTAATACAAGCTCACCAACCATAGTGTATTCAACAGCATTCTTGTCAAACAATTGCTCCATTACTTTAGAAGCACCATCTCCAAGTCCATCAACTAAATTTGTCATAGTTTTTACTTTTGATACTAATGGGACTTCTGCACTGTCCATATAACTAATTAAAGATTTTGCTTCTATATCTGTAAAAGGAGAAAGCTCCATATCGTAATGAGCTTCAACTACTTGATGTAATTGCATACGTTGTTCGTAAAATTCAGCACTATTAAATTGTGGATCTGAAAAATCAATTTGTGGAAGATCTGAAATAACACCTTGCTCAAAAGCTAAATTCATTGCATTGCCTTTGTTAATCTCCGACATAGTGTAGTCATGAGTTGCTTCCATGCGTTCTAATAATCTTGTTGTGCCAGGAGGTAAGTTTTTATGCTTTTTTAAATCGTTAATCATTTGCTCTTGCTCTATGGGCGAGCGATCAACAAAACTAATTCCATCTTCATTTGGTGTATCAATCATTTGTCTTGTAATTATTAGTTCTAACTCTAGCTCTTCAGCAACATCCATGTCACCATTTAATTGAGCAGCTAAAGCTAAATCCTCAATACCATCTGGAATTTGATTGTTCTTTAAAGCATAAATTGCTTTTTTAGCCTGTCTTTTAATCTCTTTTGTTTTTGCAGCTTGTTGCGCTTTAAAAGCAGCATTAGCTCTTGACTGATCACTGCGATCCCTGGAAATTAAAGTTTCCATTGCGGAAATAATTTTTCTTTTAGTTTCTGGAAGTATGCTTACTTCGTCGCCATTTTCGTCAACTAGCTGATCTGTGTATTCACTAAAAGCATCTAAAGCATTTTCTGCTGCTTCAATACCATTAGCGTCTAATTCTCTTTTAAACTCTCCTAGGATTAATTCAAAATCAGCTGCTTCACTTAGCTTGCTCATTGTTTCATCTAAATAAGCTTGATTAACTCCAGGTAAGTTAGCTTCTATACCAGCCTCAATAGCTGTGCGAATTTGATTTATCTGATCATCTGATCCTTCAATATCTCCCTGGGCAGCCATTTGCAGAGCTGCTTCCATTCCAACGTCAACACCTTTTTGTATAGTAGCAACTTGGTTTTGTTGCTCCATCTTCATAAAATCTTGACCAATTTTTATTGTTCCATTACTAATGGCAGTATTAAGATCAGCTTCAGCAAGAGCATATAAACTTGAATCTACTTTTGACAACATCCCTTTTTTATAGCCAGCTGCTTTTTCAGTAAAGGCAGCAACATCAAAAGGGTTTTCCATTTTTAACCTGGAGATGTTTTCATTAATATCTACTTTGATTGCAGCAGCATGAGAAAGTTGAGCGCCTTTGTTAAATGCCCTAGATCTAATTGTTGAATTATCACTAAGATCTAAACCGCCAATCTTGCCACTTGCAGCTAATTGTCCAGCTTGCTCTCCTTCAAATGCAGCTTGTTTAGCTTCTCGATCAAACTGTCTGTCAGAAAATGAGCGCAGACGTTCAGCCAGGGACTGTAAATTATTAGCTTCTGCTTTTGATGTTGGAACTGCCTGGGCAGCTTCAGATCTTTGGTATCTTGTTATTTCAGCCATATTATCCTATGTCCATTGAATTCTGAGCAGCATTCAATAAAGTATTGCCAGCACTTTGATAACCATAACGCCTGGCAGCTTTTCCTTCTTCTAATAATGATTGACGTTTCATAGCCAGGTTAGCTGCTCCCATATCTTGATCATATTCAAATGTTTCTACATCTTGATTCATTAAATTAAGTGAAGATCCTTGAAATGCTGCAACATTTTGAGCACCTCTAACAGCATTCTGAGTAGCTAATGCAGCCACTAATCGTTTCTTTCTTTGGATCTCTTTATCCTTTGCTGCAAATGTTTCTCTGTCAGCATCTCTCTCATAAGCTTGTTGTTTAGCTCGACCAGCTTGAATACTCGCACCAGCACTAGCTATTGCCAATAACATTCCCATTACGCTTCTACCTCTATTGCTAATCCGAGCACTGTCATTGGTGTCGGATCTGTTTGGGTGATCGTGACCTGGGCCAGCTCTGTCCACCCTAATAAATACATTTCTTTCAGCCCTGTGTAAGCTGTTGGTGCGCTATCTAAAGACAAACCAAAGTTACGATCTATAAACCGATCTCCATTAATACTTATGCCTAAAGATTCATAAACATTAGGCACAACTTTAACAATTCGTTTTTTCCTGGTCAGTGTTGGCCCATCCTGGAAGTCCATGTTGATCGGCATTGTTGTAACTGTCGTTGTGTAGTCCAGGCCAACTTCGACATTCGTTGCTGTTTCTGCCAGGGTAATTGATCCAGAACCTGGAGTAGCGTTTGCTCTAACTTCTCCATCTGCTCTAACGCGAGATTCTTGGCCATTTAGATGAGCTAATCCAGTAACTGCTGTGCCTGGTGATCCTAATACTACTGTTTTGTTTGCGTCAGTATAAGTTGAGGAATCGAGTTGCTCCAGGAACCTAACTACTGATCCATTAATTGTTCTTTTAACTACAAAGTAAACATCGTCGACTACAACTGCTACTGATTCAATTTCTCCAGATGTAGTCCATTTAGTCCAGCCACTAACTTCTTGAGATCTTAACGTGTTGTAAACACCTACTGTGCCATCGCCATTAACGAAATAGACGTAGTTTGCATCATCATTAGCAGTACCCTTTAATACGTCCATATCGACCGGAGCATTAAGCAAATGCGAAGCCAATAATGAAACAGTGCCAGCTGTATATGAATCTTCATTGTAGGAAAATAAAAACTCTCTGACTGATTTACCTGTGCGATCTACAAAGATAACAGCACCATCAATATTTTTAGGCGGTACTGCTCCAGATCCAAATAATGTTTCTCTTCTTACTGCACTTTTTGATGGGGTAATAGGAGAGTCTTGCATAGAGAACTCACCACCAGTTGTAAAGATTTGTAAATGTCGTCCAGAATAAACAGCTGTAATAGCGTTGACTTGATCTGTATCTAATGTGACATCGATTCCTTCATCATCTAAAGAAGTGCCAACATCAAAATTAAAGAAATCATTTGTTTTAGATCCCCATAAAGTTTGAGGGCGGGAGAGTGATCCACCAAACCATAAACGTCCCTGGAAGAATGTAGCACTTTTTGGCCAGCCTTTTGCATTAGACCAGACATCTACATTGCCAGATCCATAATTAAACTGCGGAATATTACTTAAACTAATTGTTGATAGTGTCCAGGAAGTATGTGATCCACCTCTGACTAATTTTCTTGGCGCATGATCTTTATGGACCAGGATCATTGTGTCCGCTGATTGTGTCCAGGATAATTCAAATAACTGAGCAGTTGTGTAAGGTGTTGTGACATTTGCCTGGTGAACACCATCTTTATAAACTGCAACACTTAAATTAGTAAACACCATTAAATAAGTTTGCTCTACGTTAAAAGCAAAAGAAGCTAACCTGGCTTTATTGTTAGACGCTGTATTAGCAATATATTTTAATCCTGGACGACGTTTTATACCGCCTTGTGGCATTGTTACTACGTTTTCAGCTACTTCAGCTCCCTGGTAGAAATGTTTTATATCTGTCCTGGACGCGAGTCGAGGATCTAGTACACCAGAAACAAAAGAAGTTTGCAGCGTAATAACTTTTGCCATTACTGTCTAGCCTCAATAAATGGAGAATGGACAATAGCTTTCGTCGGCCTTGATTGTGAATCTGTGAACCTGGCTCTTCTTAGGTTGTAGTCAAACATGCGACGATACTCTTCAGCTTTGTTAGAGTTGTCAGTGATCGCAATAGCAAAAACTGAAGCAAGAAGGTACTCTAATATTCTTTGAAAGTATGCGGGCATTTCTGCTTCTGGTGCTTTATAAACATAATCCAGATCAACAGTTTGTGAATTTGTGTACAGCTTATCCTCAAAGATCTCATAGTCCATGTTTGGATGAATTGTCGTTGCAATAATATAATCAGCGGGTAACTGGTAAGCATAATCCCAGGTATTAACTGGTTTAGCTGTCAGCTGCGCTAATGTGACTTTAGCTGAAGCAAATCTCCAGCGATGTTGTGATAACAGATCTTCATAAGTTGTTTCGTATAAAGCATCTGCAATGTTGGCTCCGGCTCCACCATCTGTGAAACTAGCGATTGAGCCATGGCCTATCAAATTTAATGCGTTAGAACATATCTCAATTGATGTTGCCATAATATTTCCTTAAAAAAAATGGCAGTACCCCTATATGAGATACCACCATTCAAGTTACAACTTAATTACTCTTGCCAGCTGATAGAAACTAATCCAGCTGCATCACGAACAACAGCACCAGCTTTCATCATGCCATTACATAGCCATGAAGTTTTCTGTGGAACCCAGTCAACTTTCGCTGTGATTTCCATTCCAGTTGCTAGTCCAACTGCTGATGAATGCCAAGCAAAACCTTCACGAACACCAGACGCTAAGTCTAGTCCGCCTTCCGCGCGTGTTTCGATAACGTGGAATTTGAAACCCATGAAAGTGTCTAGCTCGCCAGATACCAAAGAACGAACTGAGTTGTAGTCAGCGCTTTGTACTTGAGTTACACTTAATAGATCCTCAAGACCAGCTGCTGATACTGCGATGTGACGATCGCTCGATGGTACTCCTTTATCAGTCATTGATTTTGAAGCTGTAATAAGCTTGGCTAGAGTTAATCCCGCAGAACCATGGGCAATTGATGTACCCGCAGTAGCTGCGTCCATTGCATCTAAAATAAGTTGATCACGACGACGACCAAGTGCTCCAGCGATAGTTGTCTGTAGCTCAGTCTTTTCATCGAAGTTTACTTCTTTAGCGTCAAAGATGTCTGTGTACTCTGGCGCGTTCCAGTTGGTTAGAGTACAGTTGATCAAAGAATGAGAGATACCCATTGCAACAACATCTGCTGATGTGTTCTTCTGGTTGGCAAGGCCTTTACCCATTGCTCTGAATTTATAAATGTCACCAACAACATCATTACGATTAGTGACAGTGTCTTTTAGGCCACCATTTGTTTGGAAAACGTGCTTGACTTCAGAGTCAAACAGCTGTTGGGCAGCGGATGATAAATTTGCGGACATAAGTCCTCCTTTATAGTTAGTTAAAAAATTACCTTTTTTGCCGGGTGTCCGCCATGCGGGCCGAAGTCCTACCTAGCTGGGTTCTATAAAGAAGTGTCCAATGGCTGGATTTTCTCTGATTATAAGCTACAAATCGTTTCTTGTGCAACAAATTGTATCTTTTTTTGGTGGTTACTTAGGGCAACCAATCCCACTTGTATCTAACTAGGCCGGAGAAATATGAGGAGAGCTATCAAGCCTGTTTAGATTGGCAGTGAACCTGGGAGAAATTTGTCCATGCCTCATATCCCGCGTTAAACTCATCAATAACCTTTTGTGGCCCATAAATAAGATCATGATCCTTTCCATCCCTGGCACAAAAATAACCAATTTGCCAGGCCCAAGGTTTGGTTTTATGACGACTATTATTATTGTCCATAGAACTGTTCAAACTTTTCTGCTACTTCTTGTCGGAATGCTGCTGATTCTTTGTACTTTGGATCAGCTATCATTTCTTTTAATGCAGCTTCATTCATTCCAGGAGCTCTAACTGTGTTAGATGTTGGCATTTTGCCCTCAGAAGTTTTAGCAATTAGAGCTTCCAATACTTCAACACCGGCAGCTGTCGTTGCTAAACCTTTAAAGCCTTCATATTGATCTGGAGTCAAATTACCTTTACCCCAATCACCAAGATCTCTTAACCTGGCATTTGCATTTTTACCTAGTGCCTGGATCTCAATCGACTTCGCAGCTTCTGGATCATTAGCTTCTACTTCCATTCTTGCAAAGCCATGAAGCATTTGATCGAAAGTGTCCTGGCTCATGTTGGTTTCTTTCGCTACATTCTGGAACCATTCAATCCTCGGATCTTCCATATCGAACTCGCCTGGCAGATCTTCTGGTGCTTTTATTTCGTAACCGGCTTCTGGCGATCCAGTGAAACCTCCGAACTTTTTTTCGAGTTCAGCATAGGCTTTGGCCTGGTCCTCCACTGATTTGTATTTATCTTTTAACCATTCTGGTTTTTCACCATCTTCTGGCGCAGCTGCTTCGACTTCAGTTGATTCAACTGTTTCTGTTGCAGCTTCTTCTGTTGTAGTTTCTTCTACTGGGTTTTCGTCTATCAAAGTTTCTTCGCTCATATTATCTCCAATGTTTATTTTTTATCTGCCAAAGACAACTGATCAATGATCTGTCTAACTATGTTGTTTTGGCCCTCTCTGATCCCGGCACCGAATTGTGTCGAGTTTGGATTTAGCACTGGCTTATCAATCGTAATAGATTTCAGCCGATCCAGAACGTATTGCCCCGCATCTGTACTAAAACATTCTTGGAACTGGCCCGCTATTTCATGCGACTTGGCTTCGTTCTCTTTCCTGGCTTTTTGTATTTCTTTACCATCTAAATCTAATTTATCCCAACTGCTCTCCGCCACCTTGCATCTCCTGTTGTGCTTGCATCGCTTCTGTTGCTTGCGCTTGCAATTCCGTTCTCTCTTCTTTCGATCTAATCAGCTCTTGATCAATACCAAGCTTCTTACCTATATAAGCCGGCATATCTTCCATCCTTGTTCCCAACGCAAAGACTTCTGGTCCAAGAGCCATAGCCATTTCCATGTATTGCTGAACTGCTAACATATCTTCTTGATCCTGTGCCCTGGCTAATGGTGAAGTATGCTTGATCGTGACTTCACGACCATCCACTTTAAACTCACCAAGCTTGCCATTCTTCTTCAAGATATATACAGCTCGCTTAACAATCTTCTCGATAAATTCAGTCTGTAACCTGGAGAAAGCTGATCCAGCATCCATGACTAACTCTTGACCACGCAATGACATTTCAGTTGCTGTCTTTGTTGGAGAGTCCATACCGCCATAAGGTTCAGCAAACAAACATTTGTTAATACTTTCTCTAAGATCTTCCATGACTAATTCAGATACATTGAAGTCACCAGCTCTGTCCAGGGGACGTAATGTTGGATTTGAGCTGTCGTTAGATCCGACCGGGATGGCTGTACCTGGCTCCAGGTTGATGTTATATGGATTGATAACTCCATCATCAGTTACTGTGTAGATCCCAGAAATAGCCAGGGCAGCATTGCGAAGAGCAAACTCACTGACTTTATTGACTGTTTTGATCGCGGGTAATACTTGCATGACTCTACCACGACCAAGGATCTCACCTGGTACAACCATTTCCCGGAACACGATCCAAGGAGAAACTTCGTAATACCTAGTAAATATCACTTTTTGATGCTCTCTCTCGATCACGCACTGATAATAAGCGTTCTCTTTTGGAGCAAATACTGTGCCTTCGATCAGATCGATCTTAGCATCTGGCTTGTCTTTTACTTTTCTTGCAGCTTCATCTGATAACTCAGCGCCTGGCCAGATCCTTTCTACGTGCCTAGCTGGTACAGAATGAACTCTCCAGATCGTTTCGATAGATCCTTTTGGTCCTTCTTCTGGATAGAGATCAGCAAGCGGAACTGCTGTGAAGTGTAATAATGAATCGCCACCTGGTTCAGCTTCCTCTAACATCAAAGCGCCTGTTGATACGCTGAGATCTAGTAAAGCTTCATGTGCCTGTGTAGCAAAGTTTGAATGATTAATGTGATCAAATAAAATATCGTTGGCTTCGTCCAAATACTCCTGGACTTCTTCTTCATCTTCAACGACTTCTGATCCTACAACTAATTTGGTCCACTGTCGCCAGGGCGGAATGAGAGTAGCTTGTAATCTTGAAGCAAACTTCTGGACTCCCATGACTGCGGTCGAGTCATAGATGTCGACATTCTTTTTTTGTCCTGGAGTATGAAGGGAGAAGTTTTCACGCTGCGGTAGTGCAAAATCATAACATTCTCTGAGATGATTGATCCAAGGATCCTTTCTGCTTCTAGCTGCTTCGTATCGAGCTATCAGTTCTTTAACTGTCCCCAGCTCTTTAGGGATCTTAAATTTAGACATATTAACCTAAGGTGTTGCTGTAAATACCTCTTTCATCACCAGAGATCAGACTCATGCGTCCTTGCTTGGCACGTTTACGAGCTTCTTCTCTAGCTGCAATTTGCTTGTCAAGTTTGACATCTTCTTTCTCTTGCCTAACTTCAGCTTTAGTTTTAGCTGGTGGTGGTGCTGGTGCTGCTTTCCTTTTTCCCATGATGCTCCTTGATTAAATGTTTATACAATTGATTCGCGGTGTATATATGCCAGGTTCTTAAACCGCCAATCCCTAACAAGGCCTTAGTTTGCTCAACACAAGTGCAAAGTGTTGGCCAGGGATTTCGGATCCTGGTGTTATCACGACGAATATTAACGTGGATTATAACACTACAATTAGTATCGCTGACAACATTTTGTATCTTATGTTGTGGACCAAAGGGTAAAACGTGGATGTCAGTCCCGCCAAGCCTAGGATTAAAAGAGATCCAATTGAATCCATCCCAACGTACTGCCCACACATGACGAATGCCTGGTTTAAGCAATTTGGCAAGTTTCCAGGGCATATCACCATGCTCGAATATAACGTACCATTCAGCAAAGTCATACTTCCAATCTTCGATCAGTGAGTGCTTGAGCCAGCTCAAAAGATCTTCCAATCCTGTTTGAGAACAGCTGGACCATTCATACCTTCATGACGTTTATCAATCCAGGCGACAGCGAAATATCGGAAGGCATCAGCTCCATGTGAGCTCCAATCATGTAGTGGGCGATCCTTGTAAACTCTTTTGTCCTCGTCATACTCGCAGCGGTAATAACTCAGAGCTCTGATTCCATCAGCGCAGCGATTCTCATCAAAATAACACCTAGGCAATATTCTCCTGGCAGCTTCTATGCCATCCATGATCGGTAGATTCGGTGTGACTCGGAACACAATCCCCATTTGCCTGGCTTGATCCTTTCTTGATTTACCAGTGGTCAGCTCTCGTACTTGAATATCATGAGGGGCCCAGTGATCTCCAAAGGTGATGCCATGCGTATCTCGAAAGTCATGCAGCCAATTGATGTAATGTTGTAACCCTTCTCCGCTGTTCTCATAGTAACCAACAACTCGCAGCTCAGTGCCAGCTCTCTGGATCAGCCAGATTGAGGTTGCGTCTGCTATTCCAAGATCCCAGAATGAATGAACCGGCAGCACTGGATCAATTGGAACTTTGGTGATCCTGTTGTCCTCCCTGGCTGCTTCGATCTGCCTGGCATAATAGGCACCCTTCCTGTTTTCTAGTGGCTCTCCAAGCCAGATATGCTTGTATAGAGCTTTATCGACTTTCTCCAGGTGTACCCTTTCCTTCTCCAAAGTTTCTGGAAAAAATGGGTTGTCAACGTAATTGACTTTGACTACGTATGAATCTTCTGGTGGATTGACTACAAACCTTTGGTAAGTTGGATCCAGCAGATCCTGGGCATTAAACGAGATCCAGATCTCACTGCCTGGAGCTCTTATGGTCGGAATAAGAGTATCGTAACTGACTGAAGTGATTTTTTCTGCTTCTTCGAGCCATACCACCTGGATTCCTTCCATTGATTTGATCTTGGTGATGTTTGATCTGAGTCCTTCAAAGCTAAACCTGGATCCATTACGACCAATGATCTGTGTCTTTTGAATGTCAAAGAAATCTTCCAGGCCCATTCGCTCGATCGTATCAGCAAGGAGCAGCAGCACTGAGTCATTGATCGACTTCTGGATCTCCCTGGCGCATAAGATCCTGGTCTTTTCTCGGTAAGCTCTCATGATCAAGAGCTGCGCGATCGTCCAGGATTTGCCAGATCCTCGCCCTCCATGTGCTACTTTGTATCGATGAGGATTTAAGAAGGGTTCAAACTTCTCAGTGATTTGTATGCGGAGCTTCGTCGTCGTCATAATGATTGAGATCGTGATAATGAACCATATCTACTATGGCTTGATAACACCAGGGACAAAATGCTACTTCAGTGATCCCAAAGTAACCTTCGATTCCACCATCCATTTCGTCATATTCACTGGCACAAACATTGCATGTATGCTCTATCGAAGCCATTGCATTTGATGAATGATATAAGGAGCGTAACCAATCCAGAAACCTAGAAAGATCCCAAGGTAAAGTTTGTTTATGGGTTGCTTATGGACTTCCACTTCGATTGGATAATCCACTGGTTGTTTGATCAAAGGCTTAACTCTTTTCATTTCTTAATATCTCCACTTGTATGGTTGCTGGCATTGGGTTCTCTGGATCATTAGACATGACTTGCTTATCTAGTCCATGGATCCTCGCTTTGACGTTTAAAGCTGATATAGCTGCCCCAGGTTGGCCCAGGGATCTAGCTAATTGCCGATCCTCGTCAAGTTCTTTTGATAGTGATTCGACAGTCACCTCAAACTTTTTTTGTAGCGTTAATTGCAGCTCACCGATTCTTGTTGCAATCTTGGTGTTATCGAGAAGCGCTACTGCATTTCTATTTATCGAAGCTCCTTTCATTTTTTGACAGTCATAACTCTGCCTATAAGCTTCACTTGCATTTCCTGTTTCAATATAGGATTTGCAAAACTTTTCTTGCTTTACTGTTAATTGGTTCATACTTTTGCCCACCACTGATCCTCTATAAATTTATATTCTTTATCCACACTGATCATCAAACGATTGATCACTTCTATTACATCTTCCAAAGAGTAAACAACTTCAACATGACCGCCCGCAGCTCTGATCCTTTCATGAAATTCAACCTGGACTTTGCTTAACCTTCCCTTCGGAGAGTTTGTTTTAGGCTTTTTAACTTCCAAACCAATATATCTGCCAGAGTGAACGATCGTTAGATCTGGGACACCAGGCTTAACTCCTTCTCTCTTCAGTTTTGTCCCGGTCCTCAGATTTCTGCTGCCACCATTTGGAACTGCCCAATAACAAATGCCTTGAAGATCTAAATAATCACATATTGCTTTTTGGACCTGGTGCTCAACATCTGCCACTATTTTTTCCCAGGCTTCTTTGGCACTGTAGTTTTTGCGATCAACTCTTCAAGATCTACTTGCCAAGGATCTGGCCAAACTCCAGAATGCTTTTCAGATTCTTCAATTCTTTTTCTAATCTCCAACAATGCTTTCTTCAGCTCGTCGCTCATGCGCTTCTCCTATTCATAAAATAATTAATAATGTTTTTCTGGTGATCGTCTTTCATTTTTTCGATCTTCTCTCTCCTGGCTTCTTGCTCATCGTCACTAATATCTAGCCACTGCGGTTGACAATGAAAATTAATCATCATCTGCGATTCTTGATTGGTCCAACCTCGATGCTGTTTGTTGTAGTTCTTGAACCAGACCTGGACATAACCAGGTACTTCACTTTTAGGATGATCAAAAAAGAAACGATACTTGCCTTTATCATCAGCATTCATCCACATCTGAGCATAGTCTTTTGTGGTTTCTCTTTTATCCTCCAGGCCTTTGTTAAGCTTTGGTCGCCCGCCACAATATTCAATAAACTTAGGAAGGGATGGTGCAAATTCTGATCCAGATCTTCTCACCAGTTCGATCCCATGTAATACATCCACCATGGGGATCCCAGATAAACCCTTGGACCACTCCTCGATTAAAAAGTTCATCCATTCTTCATCATCATCCATCTTTGCAGCAAAAGAAGGGAACATCACTTTCAAAGTTGATATAGCTCTTGCTGCTGTTTTTTTCTCTTCTGCGATCATCATCTCGCGTACTCCTTCAATAATTGATTTCCAGCTCTCTTTGCTACTCCTGGAGATCTTCGCCCGCCTTGATCCTGTTCTTTAGATAACCAGGCATTGACAAACTTCTTGATCCCAGTTTTTGTTTTACGTTTCGTAGGATTGCCATCGATCCATCCCACCATATTGCGCAGCTCTTGCTCCACATTAACAGCTGGGTAAAGATCTCTATACTTTACGAGATCATCTTCAAAGATTGGAAAGAGGGATTTATCATTGAGCTGCAACCTAATAAAGACATTAGCATTATCATTTTCATTAACATTATCATTAACATTTACATTAGGTTCGTTCTTGGTTTCCTTTTGGTTATTTTTAGGTTTCTCTTCGCTTTCTTCTTGCTTTGGCCTTCCACCTTTATTTCCGTTCTGCCATTTCTTATAGTTGGCTTCGAGCTGCGGTTGGATCAGCTTAAACATTGCAGCTGCCATCGGTCCCATATCAGCATTCTTATGATCCAAGCCAAACTCAAAGATCGCCCTGTAAAGCTCGAGCTCCTGGTGATCATCCAAAGCTTTAGCAGCTTCATAAAAAGATCTATAGAAAACGATCGAATCTCTTTTCGTTTTCATTAAGCTTCCTCCGGTGGATATATATCTGGCCTGGTGTGATGACGCGCAACTTCTCCGCCAGTAGCTTTCTCCAGGTTAATCACATGAATGTCAGCCACTCTCCTCTGTTTATGCGCCCACAATTTCACAAGTGGAGTAGAAACCCCAAGCTCCTGTGCTATACTTCCCCAGATCTCATTAAGGGACCTGTAATTGCCGAGTGCTTTTTCTTTTCTTCCGTACTCAATTAATGTCATTTTTTC
>Ga0247592_1000038_pt1 | contig 15132 bp, 10 predicted proteins | sample 54RmetaT_FD_186106 | JGI IMG/M metagenome (GOLD analysis project Ga0247592, IMG submission 186106) | Metatranscriptome of seawater microbial communities from Monterey Bay, California, United States - 54R (Metagenome Metatranscriptome) | ecosystem: Environmental > Aquatic > Marine > Coastal...
CAATCATGGCAAAAACATCGCCAGCACAATTTGTAAGGCAGGTCCGCCAGGAAATCTCTCGTATTTCCTGGGCCAGTCGTCGCGAAACCGGGACCGCCACCATCACTGTTTTTGTGATGGCGACAATTGCTGCGTTGTTTTTTCTTCTGGTCGATATGGTGCTCTCGAACATCGTTCAGCTGGTTCTGGGACTTGGCGGGTAACTGCCTGGTCCGGGCCGGACGGCGATAGTGAGACGGAAAGCGTTGGCAATGGCAAAACGTTGGTATGTGCTGCATGTTTTCTCCGGTTCGGAGAAAAAAGTCGCACAGCTAATCACCGAGCAGGCGGAGAGCAACGAGCTGTCGCATCAGATCGAGGACGTTATGGTGCCCACCGAAGAGGTGGTTGAAGTGCGCCGTGGTGCCCGTGTTCAGAGCGAGCGCAAGTTTTTCCCCGGATATATCCTGGTGAAAATGGAATTGACCGACGAAGCGTGGCAGCTGGTGACCAGCCAGCCGCGCGTTACCGGTTTCCTTGGCGGCAAGGGCAAGCCCATACCGATTACCAATGCAGAAGCCGAGCGGCTGATGCATCAGATGAGTGAAGGCGTTGAGCGTCCGCGCACCACTGTCACATTTGACATTGGCGAGCAGGTACGCGTTTCAGATGGACCGTTTGCATCCTTTAACGGTTTTGTCGAAGAGGCTGATGACGACAAGGCGCGCCTGAAGGTGACCGTGTCGATTTTTGGTCGTTCGACACCTGTCGAGCTGGAATACAGTCAGGTCGAAAAAATTTAGCAATGCGGTGGCAACCGTTCGAGAGACGGACCACCGGGGTTAGGGACAACTATCAATGGCAAAGAAGATCGAAGGCTATCTCAAGCTGAACATTCCTGCCGGCGCGGCGAATCCATCGCCGCCTGTCGGTCCGGCACTTGGTCAGCGTGGCGTCAATATCATGGAATTCTGCAAGGCGTTCAATGCAGCGACAGATTCGCTGGAAAAGAACATGCCGGTTCCGGTGGTGATCACTGTCTATCAGGACAAGTCGTTTACCTTCATCACCAAGACCGCACCTGTCAGCTATTTCCTGAAAAAGGCCGCTGGCATGAACAAGGGCGGGCAGGAGCCCGGGCGTACAGTGGCAGGTTCGGTCACGACAGCGCAGGTACGCGAGATTGCCGTGCAGAAGATGGGCGATATGAACGCCGTTGATGTCGATGGTGCCATGGCCATGGTGCGCGGGTCTGCCCGCGCCATGGGCCTTGAAGTTGTGGAGGGCTAACCGATGGCGAAGATCAGCAAGAGAAAACAGGCCGCAAACGAAATTGACCGCACCCGCAGCTATCCGCTGGCAGAGGCCGTGTCGATGATCAAGGCAAGCGCCGCGGCGTCAAAATTCGATGAGACAATCGAAATCGCCATGAACCTGGGTGTTGACCCGCGTCATGCCGACCAGATGGTGCGCGGCGTCATCGCCATGCCGAACGGTACCGGCAAGACCATGCGCGTGGCCGTGTTTGCCCGTGATGCCAAGGCCGATGAAGCCAAGGAAGCTGGCGCCGACCTGATCGGTGCCGAGGACCTTGCCGAAGCCATTCAGGGCGGCGAGTCCAATTTTGAGCGCGTCATTGCCAGCCCTGACATGATGGGTGTGGTTGGCCGGCTTGGCAAGGTACTGGGTCCGCGCGGCCTGATGCCGAACCCGAAGCTGGGCACGGTCACAGCCGATGTCGGTGCTGCGGTCAAGGCGGCCAAGGCCGGTGAAGTTCAGTACCGGGCTGAAAAAGCCGGTGTTGTGCATGCCGGTGTTGGCAAGGCAAGTTTCGATGAAGCAAAGATCATCGAAAACGCAGCTGCCTTCATTGACGCAGTGCGCAAGGCGCGCCCGTCCGGTGCCAAGGGTACATATATTCGCAAGATCACAATCAGCTCGACAATGGGGCCGGGCATCATGGTTGAGGATGTTGCCTAGACAGACATGACGAATTCCTCGGCGCGTTCGCGTGCCGATGAACAGGGGCGGGGATGGAGATCCCTGTCCCGCACCTGTCCAAGACTGCAGGGGTCAGCAAGGTGGCTGGCTTAATATCCTGCAATAGACGGGAGCAAGAGCAGGTTTCTGCTTGAACTTCTTGATGGGCAGGCCAGCGAACTGGTCATTTGACTGGTTCCTTTTTGCAACCGAGGTGCGGCGGTAATGATCGTCACACCTCACAACGAGCGGAGACGATCGGTGAACAGACAAGAAAAAGCCGAACTGATCGAAACCCTGCAGACCACCCTGAATGCATCGACAACAGTTGTTGTTGCACATCAGGTTGGGATGACCGTTGCTGAGAGCGGTGACCTGCGTGCGAAAATGCGGGAAGCTGGAGCTGGCTTCAAGGTAACCAAGAACCGGATTGCCAAGCTGGCACTCAACGACACGCCGCACACGGCGCTGGAAGAGTTGTTCACCGGACCGACTGCCATTGGCACGTCGGCTGACCCGGTGGCAGCTGCGAAAGTGCTCGTGAATTATGCCAAGGAAAACGACAAGCTGACAATCGTCGGCGGCAGCATGGACGGGAAAGCCCTGGACAAGGCTGGCGTCGAGATGCTGGCTAAAATGCCGTCCCTTGACGAGCTGCGTGGAAAGCTTGTCGGAGTCCTTCAGGCCCCGGCAGCCAAGCTCGCCCGTGTTACCCAGGCTCCGGCCGGCAAGGTGGCACGCGTGATCAAGGCGCGTTCAGACCAACTGCAGGAGGGCTGACAGCCCCGATCAGACGTTCAAGCCTAATGGAGTAAATCATGGCTGATATTGAAAAAATCGCAGAAGAACTTTCAACCCTAACCGTACTTGAAGCCGCTGAGCTGGCAACGCTTCTGGAAGACAAGTGGGGCGTTTCCGCCGCCGCTGCTCCCGTTGCAATGGCCATGCCTGCTGGTGGTGGTGACGCCGGTGGCGCAGCCGAGGAACAGACTGAATTTGACGTCGTCCTCACTGCTGTCGGTGCCTCCAAGATCAATGTGATCAAGGAAGTCCGCGCCATCACCGGTCTCGGACTGAAAGAAGCCAAGGACCTCGTCGAAGGTGCACCAAAGCCTGTGAAGGAAGGTGTTGCCAAGGACGAAGCCGAGGAAATCAAGGGCAAGCTGGAAGAAGCTGGCGCATCCGTCGAGGTCAAGTAACCCGGCGTGGCCAGTCATTTCGACTGCCGTACAAATATATTGCACCGGGCGGTTTTTGCCGTCCGGTGCAAGGTCGTTTATCGCCAGCAGATTTTTTGCGGTTCCAATACCGCAGCTGTTGGCCCGACAGTCCGACCACATGCACAAGCCCGCATGGGGCTGTCACTTAACAGTTAACTGACGAGGTAACCCTGATGGCATCGCAAATTAGCACTCTCGACAGTCGCCGGCGTGTGCGCCGGACATTTGGACAGCTTGCCGAAGTGGCGGCAATGCCCAATCTGATTGATGTGCAGCGCTCCAGCTATGACACTTTCCTGCAGATGGATATCGCCGCGCACCAGCGTGACGATCATGGCCTCGAGGAAACCTTCAAGTCGATCTTCCCGATCGAGGATTTTGCCGGGCGCGCCAAGTTGGAGTTCGTGTCCTATGATCTGGAAACACCAAAATATGATGTTGAGGAATGTCAGCAGCGCGGCCTGACTTTCGCGTCTTCGCTGAAGGTGACATTGCGCCTTGAGGTATGGGAAGAGGACGAGGTTACCGGTGCGCGGTCCATCCGCGACATCAAGGAACAGGATGTGTATATGGGCGATATGCCGCTGATGACATCCAACGGTACCTTTATCGTGAATGGCACCGAGCGCGTGATTGTCTCACAGATGCATCGCTCGCCAGGCGTGTTTTTTGACCATGACCGGGGCAAGACACATGCCTCTGGCAAGCTGTTGTTTGCGGCCCGTGTGATTCCCTACCGCGGTTCATGGCTCGATTTCGAGTTTGACGCCAAGGATATCCTGAATGTTCGTATCGACCGCAAGCGCAAGCTGCCTGTAACCACTTTCCTGATGGCGCTGCCGAACGCAGATTCGCTTGCCTATCAGGCGACCTGTGCCGAGTCAGGCGAAGATGTCGATCCGGGGCGGATTGTCGGCATGGCACGCGACGAAATCCTGCAGGAATTCTACAAGACCGTTACCTACAAGCGGGCGAAAGAGGGCTGGTCCTACGAATTCAACGCTGACGCGCTGAAAGGCAACATGCTGGCGCGTGACCTGATCGATGCCAAGACAAGCAAGGTCGTTGCGACTGCCGGCACGAAAATGACACCGCGTCTTCTGCGCAAGCTTGCCGATGCGGGTATCGAGCGTATTTTTGCTACTGATGAAGATCTGGTTGGCCGTTTTCTGGCTGATGATTTTGTCAATATGCAGACAGGTGAAGTGCTGGCCGAAGCCGGTGACGAGATCAGCGAAGATATCCTGAACAGCATGGTCGAAGCCGGTGAGGCCGCGATCAGTGTCCTGTTTGTGGACAATGTCAATTTTGGTCCGCATCTGCGCAACACGCTGGCCGCTGACCGCAATAACAGCCGTGAAGAGGCACTTGTCGATATCTACCGGGTGATGCGCCCGGGTGAGCCGCCAACACTGGAAAGCGCGCATGCGCTGTTCGAAAGCCTGTTCTTCAATTCCGACCGCTATGATCTGTCATCGGTTGGCCGTGTGAAGATGAATTCGCGGCTTGAACTGGAAACTGACGATTCGATCCGTGTGCTGCGCAAGGACGATATTCTGGCAATCCTGCGGGTGCTGACCGGCCTGAAGGATGGCCGCGGCGAAGTGGATGACATCGACCATCTTGGTAACCGGCGTGTACGTTCGGTTGGCGAGTTGATGGAAAACCAGTATCGCGTTGGTCTGCTGCGTATGGAGCGCGCCATTCGTGAGCGGATGGGGTCGGTCGAGATCGACACCGTCATGCCGGCCGATCTGATCAACGCCAAGCCGGCAGCCGCCGCTGTGCGTGAATTCTTCGGATCGTCACAGCTGTCGCAGTTTATGGACCAGACAAACCCGCTGTCAGAAATCACGCACAAGCGCCGTGTATCGGCACTTGGGCCGGGGGGGCTGACACGTGAGCGGGCCGGGTTTGAGGTGCGCGACGTGCATCCAACCCATTATGGCCGTATCTGCCCGATTGAAACGCCGGAAGGCCCGAATATCGGACTGATCAACTCGCTGGCCACCTATGCCAAGATCAACCGTTACGGCTTTATCGAGACGCCGTATCGCAAGGTTGTCGATGGCAAGGTGACAGACGAAGTGCGCTATATCTCGGCTATGGAAGAAGGCCGGTATACAATTGCGCAGGCGAATGCCGAACTGGACGCCAAGGGTGCATTTGTCGGGGAATTGATCCCGATCCGCCGCGCTGGTGAAATCGGTCTGGCACGCCCGACCGATATCGAACTGATGGACGTATCACCAAAGCAGCTGGTGTCTGTGGCTGCCGCGCTGATCCCGTTCCTCGAGAATGATGACGCCAACCGCGCCCTGATGGGTTCGAACATGCAGCGTCAGGCTGTGCCGCTGGTCCGTGCCGAGGCGCCGATTGTCGGTACCGGAATGGAAGCCCGTGTGGCACGCGATTCAGGCGTGACCATCGTGGCGCGCCGGGCCGGTGTGATCGACCAGGTGGATGCCACCCGTATCGTGATCCGGGCATCCGAGGAAGGTTCCGAAGATGTCTCGCCGGTTGATATCTATTCGCTGCTGAAGTTCCAGCGGTCAAACCAGAACACCACCGTCAACCAGCGCCCGCTGGTCAAGGTCGGCGATACCGTGCGCAAGGGTGATATTCTTGCTGACGGCCCGTCGACCGAGGATGGCGAACTGGCACTTGGCCGGAATGTGCTGGTCGCGTTCATGCCTTGGAACGGATACAACTTCGAGGATTCCATCCTGATCTCCGAGCGTGTTGTCCGCGATGACGTCTTTACCTCGATCCATATCGAGGAATATGAAGTCATGGCACGCGATACCAAGCTTGGTCAGGAAGAAATCACCCGCGATATCCCGAATGTCGGTGAAGAGGCGCTGAAGAACCTTGATGAAGCCGGCATCGTGTATGTCGGTGCCGAAGTCGGACCAAGCGATATTCTTGTTGGCAAGGTGACACCGAAGGGTGAATCACCAATGACGCCGGAAGAAAAACTGCTGCGTGCGATTTTTGGTGAAAAGGCATCCGATGTGCGTGACACCTCGCTGAAGCTGCCGCCTGGTGGGTCTGGCACGGTTGTCGAGGTACGGGTCTTTTCACGCCGCGGCGTTGAAAAGGACGAGCGTGCATTGGCCATCGACCGCGCCGAGATCGACCGTCTTGGCAAGGACCGCGATGACGAGCGGATCATTCTGGAGCGTGGCTTCCAGGGCCGTATGACCGAACTGCTGGATGGCCAGACAGTGGCATCCGGACCGAAAGGCGTGAAGTCGGGCACCAAGCTGACAGCAGCGATGCTGGACGAAATGCCAAAATCAAGCTGGCAGCAAATTGCCGTCAAGGACGACAAGGTGCAGCAGCTGGTTGAGGCACAGGTCGCCAACTTCGAAAGCGCTGTGGCTGAACTTCAGGCCCGTTTCAATGACAAGGTCGACAAGCTGCAGGCCGGTGACGAGCTGCTGCCGGGCGTCATGAAGATGGTCAAGGTATTCGTCGCGGTGAAGCGCAAGCTGCAGCCGGGCGACAAGATGGCCGGACGTCATGGCAACAAGGGTGTGATCTCGCGTATCGTGCCTGTCGAGGACATGCCATATCTTGAAGATGGTACGCCGATGGACATCGTGCTGAACCCGCTGGGTGTGCCGTCACGAATGAATGTCGGGCAGATTCTGGAAACACATCTTGGCTGGGCCGCGCGCGGCCTTGGCAAGAAGGTGGGTGCCGCCGCCGAGGCAGCCTATGCCTCAGGCAACACCAAGGACCTGCGCAAGACCTTGAAGGACATCTATGATGAAGACCAGTACAAGGCTGATCTGGATGTGATGGATGATGCGCAGCTGCTGGAACAGGGCGACCTTCTGGGCCGCGGTGTTCCGATGGGCACGCCAGTCTTTGACGGTGCCCGTGAAGCGGATGTGATCTCGCTGCTGGAAAAGGCAGGCCTGAGCAATACCGGCCAGGAATGGCTGACTGACGGGCGTACGGGCGAGGTTTTCGACCGGGCCGTTACTGTCGGCTATATCTACATGCTGAAGCTGCATCACCTTGTCGATGACAAGATCCATGCCCGTTCGATCGGTCCATACTCGCTGGTAACGCAGCAGCCGCTGGGTGGTAAGGCCCAGTTCGGTGGGCAGCGTTTCGGTGAGATGGAGGTCTGGGCACTGGAAGCCTATGGTGCTGCCTACACGTTGCAGGAAATGCTGACAGTGAAATCGGACGATGTGTCCGGCCGGACAAAGGTCTATGAGGCCATTGTCCGCGGCGACGATGATTTCGAGTCCGGCATTCCGGAATCCTTCAATGTTCTGGTCAAGGAACTTCGCTCGCTGGGTCTGAATGTCGACCTGCACGAGGCGGAGTACTGACCGCGCCCTGATATCGCGTAACACGACCTGAACCAGTTGATACCAACTCCAGTTGGGAGATGACCAGATGAACGATTTGATGAACCCTTTCGGGCAAAACCAGGGCCCTCAGAGCTTTGACAAGATCCGTATTTCGATTGCGTCACCGGAGCGTATCCGGTCGTGGTCCTTTGGCGAGATCAAGAAACCCGAGACCATCAACTATCGTACCTTCAAGCCGGAAAAGGACGGGCTGTTCTGTGCCCGTATCTTTGGTCCGGTCCGTGACTATGAATGCCTGTGCGGCAAGTACAAGCGGATGAAGTATCGCGGCATCATTTGCGAGAAATGTGGTGTCGAGGTCACGCTGTCGAAAGTGCGGCGTGAGCGGATGGGTCATATCGAGCTGGCATCGCCGGTAGCGCATATCTGGTTCCTGAAGTCGCTGCCAAGCCGGATTGGCCTGCTGGTCGACATGACACTGAAGGACCTTGAGCGGGTTCTGTATTTCGAGAACTTTGTCGTGATCGAGCCGGGCCTGACCTCGCTTGAGAAAGGCCAGCTGCTGTCGGAAGAAGAATTCTACGACGCGCAGGACGAATTTGGCGATGACGCGTTTGAAGCCAGCATTGGCGCCGAGGCCATCAAGAAGGTCCTCGAAGTCATGGATATGGACGAGGAGCGCGTAAAGATCCGCGAAGAGCTGGCTGAGACCGGTTCTGAAGCCAAGCGCAAGAAGCTGGTCAAGCGTCTGAAGCTGGTCGACAGCTTCCGCGAGTCGGGCTGCCGTCCTGAATGGATGATTCTTGACGTGATCCCGGTGATCCCACCCGAGCTGCGCCCGCTGGTGCCGCTTGATGGTGGCCGCTTTGCGACATCTGATCTGAACGATCTGTATCGCCGGGTGATCAACCGGAATAACCGTCTGAAGCGCCTGATCGAGCTGCGCGCACCGGATATCATTGTGCGTAACGAAAAGCGTATGTTGCAGGAATCAGTTGATGCGCTGTTTGACAATGGCCGTCGTGGCCGGGTGATCAGCGGCGTGAACAAGCGTCCGCTGAAGTCACTGTCGGACATGCTAAAAGGCAAGCAGGGCCGTTTCCGTCAAAACCTTCTTGGTAAGCGGGTCGATTATTCCGGCCGTTCGGTGATCGTTGTTGGTCCGGAACTGAAGCTGCATCAGTGTGGCCTGCCAAAGAAGATGGCCCTGGAGCTGTTCAAGCCGTTCATCTATTCGAAGCTGGAACTCTATTCTATGGCCAGCACCGTGAAGATGGCCAAGCGTATGGTGGAAAAGGAACGTCCCGAAGTCTGGGATATTCTGGAGGAGGTGATTCGCGAGCATCCGGTAATGTTAAACCGTGCACCAACCCTGCACCGCCTTGGTATTCAGGCTTTTGAGCCTGTGCTTGTCGAGGGCAAGGCCATCCAGCTTCATCCGCTGGTATGTACCGCCTTCAACGCCGACTTTGATGGTGACCAGATGGCCGTTCATGTGCCGCTGTCACTGGAAGCGCAGCTGGAAGCCCGCGTTCTGATGATGTCGACCAACAACATCCTCAGCCCGGCAAATGGCAAGCCGATCATCGTGCCGTCGCAGGATATCATTCTTGGCCTCTATTATATGTCGCTTGAGCGTGAGAATGAACAGGGCGAAGGCATGGCCTTTGCCAATATTCAGGAAATCCTGCTGGCGCTTGGCAACGGGTCTGTCAGCCTGCACGCCAAGGTAAAGGCACGCGTTGCCACACGTGACGAGAATGGCGAGCGCGTTACTCGGGTTATCGAAACAACCCCGGGCCGCGCCCAGCTTGCCGATCTCTTGCCAGACAACCCGAATTGCTCGTTCGATCTGGTCAACAAGCTGATGACAAAAAAGCAGGTCAGTGATGTGATCGACCACGTCTATCGTCACTGCGGCCAGAAGGACACGGTGATTTTCTGTGACCGCCTGATGACACTTGGTTTCGGGCAGGCGTGTGATGCCGGGATTTCGTTCGGTATAGCCGATCTGACAACACCCGATTTGAAGGAAAAATATGTCTCCGAAGCCGAGGCACAGGTCAAAACCTTCGAACAGCAATATCTGGATGGTCTGATCACCCAGGGCGAGAAATACAACAAGGTGGTCGATGTATGGTCACGCTGTTCGGACTTTGTTGCCGACGAGATGATGAAGGGTATTTCTACAATTCGCGAAGGCGAGCCGATCAATTCTGTTTGGATGATGGCGCATTCTGGTGCGCGTGGTTCAGCAGCACAGATCAAGCAGCTTGCCGGTATGCGGGGACTGATGGCCAAGCCATCTGGTGAGATTATCGAAACGCCGATCATTTCATCATTCAAAGAAGGCCTGAATGTTCTCGAATACTTCAACTCGACCCATGGTGCGCGTAAGGGCCTAGCCGATACAGCGCTGAAAACAGCCAACTCGGGATATCTGACCCGCCGGCTGGTGGATGTGGCGCAGGATTGTATCGTCAATATCGAGGATTGCGGCACGTCCAAAGGTTTGACCGTTCGCGCGGTTATGAGTGGCAGTGAAGTGGTCGATTCTTTGTATGACCGTATTTTGGGCCGGGTAATGGCCGAAGATCTTTTGGATATTGGCACTGGTGAAGTGATTGTAGCCGCTGGTGATATGGTCACCGAAGAACATGCAGACCGGATCGAGACAACAGGCCCTGACCAAGCGCTGATTCGCTCTGCCTTGTTGTGTGAAGCCGAAACCGGCATTTGCGGTAAGTGTTATGGTCGTGACCTTGCCCGAGGTACGAAAGTTAACATCGGTGAAGCTGTTGGCGTAATTGCAGCGCAATCGATCGGTGAGCCGGGTACACAGCTGACAATGCGGACATTCCACGTTGGTGGTGCGGCGCAGCGTGGTGCCGAGCAGTCAAACATCGAAGCGGCTATCGGCGGCAAGGTGAAGCTGGAAAATGAAGCGCTGGTGACCGACCGGGCAAAGAACCGGATCGTGATGAGCCGTCATACAGAGCTGCTGATCGTCGATGAGCAGGGACGTGAGCGTGAGCGCCATCGTCTGCCATATGGTGGCAAGCTGCTGGTCAAGCCGGGCAGTGATGTGACGCCTGGGGATGTGATGATCGAATGGGATCCGTACACAATGCCGATCATTGCGGAGATGAAGGGGACAGCGAATTATGTCGATCTTGTTGACGGCGTTTCGGTGCGTGAAGTCACTGAAGATGAAACGGGAATTTCGAACCGTACGGTCGTTGACTGGAAACAGGCAGCTGGCGGTGCCAATCTGCGTCCGCGTATCACGCTGCGTGATGACAAGGGCGAGGTGCTGACACTGGCGAATGGCCTTGAGGCACGTTACTTCATGTCGGCTGGTGCGATTCTGTCTATCGACAATGGTGCTGAAGTACAGGCAGGTGACGTTCTTGCCCGTATCCCGCGCGAATCGTCAAAGACACGTGACATCACCGGTGGTCTGCCGCGTGTTGCCGAATTGTTTGAGGCACGCAAGCCAAAGGATTTTGCGGTGATCGCGGAATCAGATGGCCGAGTCGAATTCGGCAATGATTACAAGGCAAAGCGCCGGATCAAGGTTATTCCGATCGAAGGTGATGCGGAGCCGGTTGAATATTTGCTGCCAAAGGGTAGGCCATTGGCTGTCAATGAAGGGGACATGGTTCGTAAAGGCGATTTGCTTCTTGATGGAAGCCCAGTGCCCCATGACATTCTGTCAATCTTAGGTGTTGAACAATTGGCTGACTATTTGGTGAAAGAGGTTCAGGATGTTTATCGTCTGCAGGGCGTGAAGATCAACGATAAGCATATTGAGGTGATCGTTCGTCAGATGCTGCAAAAAGTTGAGGTGACCGACGTTGGTGACAGCACGTTCCTTATGGGGGAACAGACCGACCGAGAAGAGTTTGCTAGTGCTAATGCCGCGCTAGAGGCAGAAGGTCTTCGTCCTGCTGTGGCTGACCCGGTTTTGCTGGGTATCACCAAGGCATCGTTGCAGACGCGCTCGTTCATTTCTGCTGCCTCGTTCCAGGAGACGACCCGCGTTCTGACAGAAGCTGCGGTCAGTGGACGTCAGGACACGCTGGATGGACTGAAGGAGAACGTCATTGTTGGGCGTCTTATCCCAGCAGGCACTGGTTCAGTTATGAAGCGGTTACGAAGCATTGCGGCGGATCGTGACAAGGTCATCGCGGACGAACGTGCCAAGGCAACACCGGCACTCGAGAGTGTTGATGCGCCTGCAGGCTTTGCTGAAGAGACGACTGAAACCGAGGCCTGAAGACAACTTTGTCTGATTGGCGGCGGTGTTAAAAAAGTGTGTGCAAACGGGCGGGTCCCGCCAAAAACAGCTTGACCCGCCAGCACGGCTGACATAGGTTCCGCTCACCTTTTGATGCAGGTGGTGGCTTGTTCGGGCAGATGCCAGTCCCAAGCCAGACGCTGGATCGTTATAAGGGTGACGAAATCACGCCCATCACGGGCATGACATGAGGCTGTTCTCCTCTGTTGTTTAGGGGGGGCAGCCTTGATGCACTTCAAGTGCAACCATTTGGTTGAGATAAAAAAGGGACGGTAATGCCGACCATTAACCAGTTGATCCGGCACGGGCGTAAACGCCCCGTTGCACGTACAAAGGTTCCTGCCATGGAAGCATGCCCGCAGAAGCGCGGCGTGTGCACGCGGGTATACACAACAACACCAAAGAAGCCGAACTCGGCTTTGCGGAAGGTTGCGCGTGTGCGTTTGACCAATGGCTTTGAGGTTTCAAGCTACATTCCGGGCGAAGGCCATAACTTGCAGGAGCACTCTGTTGTGTTGATCCGCGGTGGCCGGGTAAAGGACCTTCCGGGTGTTCGCTATCATATCATTCGCGGCACGCTCGACACCCAGGGTGTTGCTGATCGCCGCCAGCGTCGTTCGAAATACGGCGCCAAACGCCCGAAGTAAGGGAGAGTTCGAGATGTCACGTCGCCATCGCGCGGAAAAACGCCCTGTTCTTCCTGATGCCAAGTTCAAGGACACGGTTGTGTCCAAATTCATGTCTTGCCTGATGTATGATGGCAAGAGATCAACCGCTGAGAAGATTGTTTACGGTGCGTTCGACCGTATCGAATCAAAGTCCGGCAACGAGCCGGTCAAAGTCTTTCATGACGCGTTGGAAAATGTTCGCCCGCACCTTGAGGTCCGGTCACGCCGCGTTGGTGGTGCCACCTATCAGGTGCCGGTTGAAGTGCGTTCCGAGCGCGCACAGGCGCTGGCGATCCGCTGGCTGATCGACAGTTCACGCAAGCGTGGCGAGACCACAATGGTTGATCGCCTGTCAGCTGAGCTGATGGATGCTGCCAATAACCGCGGTAACGCTGTCAAGAAGCGTGAAGATACCCACAAGATGGCGGAAGCAAACCGTGCTTTCTCGCATTATCGCTGGTAAGCCCAGGCAGGAGTAGTTTGATATGGCGCGCGAGTACCAATTAGAGCGATACCGCAATTTCGGCATCATGGCCCATATTGATGCCGGCAAGACAACTGCCACCGAGCGCATCCTCTATTACACAGGCCGGTCTCACAAGATTGGTGAAGTGCATGATGGCAACGCCACCATGGACTGGATGGAGCAGGAGCAGGAGCGTGGTATTACGATCACATCTGCTGCAACAACTTGTATGTGGTTTCGCACCAATGATGGGGCAACGCCGTCAGGCCAGTATGGCGATGATTCGGAAGAGGCAAAGTTCCGCTTCAACATCATCGACACGCCCGGCCACGTTGACTTCACGATTGAGGTAGAGCGCTCGCTTGCCGTTCTTGACGGCGCGGTATGTGTTCTTGATGCGAATGCCGGTGTCGAGCCGCAGACTGAGACAGTTTGGCGGCAGGCTGACCGTTATTCGGTGCCGCGGATCGTGTTCGTCAACAAGATGGACAAAATCGGTGCCGACTTCTTCAACTGCGTCGACATGATCGCAGATCGTACGGGTGCCGTGCCGGCGCCGGTGCAGATGCCGATTGGTGCAGAGAACGAATTCGAAGGTATTGTTGATCTGATCGCCATGTGCGAGTGGGTCTGGAATTCCGAGGACTTGGGCGCCAGCTGGACGCTGAAAGAAGTTCGCCCCGAGCTCGCTGACAAAGCCGCTGAATTGCGCGCGTCGCTTATCGAGCTTGCGGTTGAGCAGGACGATGTTGCCATGGAAGCCTTCCTTGAAGGCGAAGAGCCGGATGAAGAGAACCTTCGCCGGCTTATTCGTATGGGCACCCTGAACATGTCGTTTGTACCTGTTCTGTGTGGCTCTGCTTTCAAGAACAAGGGTGTTCAGCCGCTGCTGAACGGTGTGATCGATTATTTGCCCGGTCCACTTGATGTGGCGTCTTACAAGGGCTTTGCACCGGGGGATGCGACCGAGACACGTGATATTGAGCGCAGCGCCAAGGACTCGGACCCGCTGTCCGGTCTGGCCTTCAAGATCATGAACGACCCGTTTGTCGGTTCACTGACCTTCCTGCGTATCTATTCCGGGTCGCTGAAGAAGGGTGACAGCATCCTGAACTCGACCAAGGGCAAGAAAGAGCGCGTTGGCCGGATGATGATGATGCATTCGAACAACCGCGAAGAGATCGAAGAGGCATTCGCCGGCGATATCGTCGCGCTCGCCGGGATGAAAGAAACAACCACGGGCGACACGATGAGTGACCCGACCAAACCGGTTGTTCTGGAAACCATGACGTTTCCTGATCCGGTGATCGAGATTGCTATCGAGCCGAAGTCGAAGAATGACCAGGAAAAGATGTCGACCGGCCTGCAGCGTCTGGCTGCCGAAGACCCGTCTTTCCGCGTCAGTTCTGACATGGAGTCCGGCCAGACCATCATGAAGGGTATGGGCGAACTTCACCTCGACATTCTGGTTGATCGCTTAAAGCGTGAATTCAAGGTCGAGGCGAATATCGGTGCTCCGCAGGTGGCCTATCGTGAGACAATCACGAAGGAAGCCGAGATTGATTACACCCACAAGAAGCAGTCGGGTGGTTCTGGTCAGTTTGCCCGTGTGAAGCTGATTTTCCGGCCTCTAGCTGAAGGTGGATATGCCTTTACCAACAAGGTTGTCGGTGGTTCGGTGCCGCGCGAATATGTGCCCGGTGTTGAAAAGGGCCTTGAGCAAGCCAAGGAATCCGGCAGCATTGCAGGCTTCCCGGTCATCGACTTTGAGGTCGAGTTGATCGACGGTGCCAGCCACGATGTTGACTCATCTGTTCTTGCTTTCGAAATTGCGGCCCGCGCCGCATTCCGCGAAGTGATGCAGAAGGCTGCGCCAAAGCTGCTTGAGCCGGTGATGAAGGTCGAGGTGCTGACGCCAGAAGAATATATGGGCGACATCATCGGTGATCTGAACAGCCGCCGGGGCAGCGTCGGCGGTATGGACCAGCGCGGTAATGCGCGGGCAATTGACGCCATGGTCCCGCTGGCCAACATGTTTGGCTATATCAACACACTGCGTTCAATGAGCCAGGGCCGTGCCCAGTACTCGATGCAGTTTGACCATTACGAACAGGTTCCGCAGGCGGTGGCTGACGAAGTCCGCGCCAAGATGGCCTGAGTGAACTAGAAAGACAGGAGACAGAAC
>Ga0247592_1000043_pt1 | contig 14871 bp, 29 predicted proteins | sample 54RmetaT_FD_186106 | JGI IMG/M metagenome (GOLD analysis project Ga0247592, IMG submission 186106) | Metatranscriptome of seawater microbial communities from Monterey Bay, California, United States - 54R (Metagenome Metatranscriptome) | ecosystem: Environmental > Aquatic > Marine > Coastal...
CAAAGAGAGACATCATGTCTGAAGCTAAATTTGAAACTGTGGAACAAAAGGCAAGCTACGGTATCGGTCTACAAATGGGCCAACAACTTGCTGGTTCTGGTCTTGAAGGGTTAAACGTTGAATCTATTGCTGCTGGTATCGCTACAGCACTCGTTGGCGAGCAACCACAAATCGAGATTGATCAAATCAACGAAGCACTACAACAAATGCACTCTCGTGCTGAAGAAGTACGTCAAGAAGCAGCAAAAGTTGCAGCTGCGGACGGAGAAGCATTCTTAAAAGATAATGCACTTCGCTCAGAGATCACAGTACTTGAGTCTGGTCTTCAATATGAGATCCTTAATGCCGGTACTGGTGAGATCCCAACTGCGGAAAGCCAAGTCCGCGTTCACTACCATGGTGAGTTAACCGACGGTACAGTTTTTGATAGTTCTGTATCACGTGGTCAGCCTGCTGAATTCCCTGTAACGGGCGTTATTAAAGGTTGGGTTGAAGCACTACAGCTTATGCCTGTAGGTTCTAAATGGAAGCTCTACATTCCTCAAGACCTTGCATACGGTGAGCGTGGTGCTGGTGCAGCGATCCCTCCTTACGCAGCACTTGTCTTTGAAGTTGAATTACTCGATATCCTGTAATCCAATTCAATAAAAGCAGCGCTAGCGCTGCTTTTTAATAATTGCCGTTAACTTTCCAAAAACTTAGAATTTGGCAAAATAGCAGCATAAAAAAACCGAGCATACGCTCGGCTTTTTTTCATTTCGAACCTGATTACTCAGCAGCTTCTTCAGCAGCTGGGCGATCTACAAGCTCAATGTAAGCCATTGGAGCTTTATCGCCAGTACGGAAACCAGCTTTTAGGATACGAGTGTAACCGCCCTGACGAGCAGCAAAACGTGGACCTAGTTCGTTAAATAGTTTTGCAACTACTTCGTTGTCACGAGTACGTGCAAATGCTAGACGACGGTTAGCAACGCTGTCAGTCTTAGCTAGTGTAATCAAAGGCTCAACTACGCGACGTAGCTCTTTTGCTTTTGGCAATGTAGTCTTAATGACTTCATGACGTACAAGAGAGCTAGCCATGTTGCTGAACATCGCTTTACGATGTGAGCTGTTGCGGTTGAGTTGACGACCACTCTTACGATGGCGCATGACCTAATCCTTCTAACTATTATCGATTAATCTTCAGCGATAGACGCTGGTGGCCAATTTTCTAGGCGCATACCTAGAGATAGACCACGTGATGCAAGTACGTCTTTGATCTCTGTAAGAGATTTTTTACCAAGGTTAGGCGTTTTAAGTAGCTCAACCTCAGTACGCTGTACAAGATCACCGATGTAGTGAATCGCTTCTGCTTTTAGACAGTTAGCAGAGCGAACTGTTAGTTCAAGATCGTCTACAGGACGCAGTAGGATTGGATCGAATTCTGGCTTCTCTTCCTTCTCCTCAGGTACACGTACATCACGAAGATCTACGAACGCATCCAATTGCTCAGCAAGAATTGTTGCTGCACGACGGATAGCTTCCTCAGGGTCAAGAGTACCGTTTGTTTCCATATCGATGACAAGTTTGTCTAAGTCAGTACGCTGCTCTACACGAGCGGCTTCAACTGAGTAAGCAATCTTATCTACTGGGCTGTAAGTAGCGTCTACCAGTAGGCGACCAATAGGACGCTCATCTTCTTCAGTATGGATACGCGCCGAAGCTGGAACATAACCACGACCACGTTCTACTTTGATGCGCATTGCGATCTCAGCATTGTCATCCGTTAGGTGACAAATAACGTGTTCAGGGTTAGCGATCTCTACATCACCATCATGGGTGATGTCACCTGCAACCACAGGGCCCGAGCCTGATTTGTTCAACGTGATGAACACTTCATCTTTGCCTTCGGCAACGCGTACAGCTAGACCTTTAAGGTTAAGTAGGACTTCAAGAATATCTTCCTGAACACCTTCTTTAGTACTGTACTCATGAAGTACGCCTTCGATTTCTACTTCTGTCACAGCACAACCTGGCATAGAAGATAGAAGAATACGTCGAAGCGCATTACCAAGAGTATGGCCAAAACCACGCTCTAATGGCTCAAGAGTTACTTTTGCGTGAGTCGTGCTAACTTGTTCAATGTCAACAAGACGTGGCTTAAGAAATTCTGTTACAGAACCCTGCATTGTGTCCTCTCTTTAGTTTAAACCTTACTTAGAGTAAAGCTCGACGATCAATTGTTCGTTGATGTCAGCAGATAGATCTGAACGCTCAGGCAAACGCTTGAACGTAGCTTCCATCTTACTACCATCTACTTCAATCCAAGTTGGTTTTTCACGTTGTTCAGCAACTTCTAGAGCCGCTTTGATACGAGACTGCTGTTTAGCTTTCTCGCGAATAGAAACAACATCATTTGCCGCTACTTTGAAAGAAGGAACGTTTACAACTTTACCGTTAACTAGGATAGCTTTGTGACTAACTAGCTGACGTGCTTCTGCGCGAGTTGCACCAAAGCCCATGCGGTAAACTACGTTATCAAGACGACCTTCAAGAAGTTGAAGTAGGTTTTCACCAGTGTTGCCTTTTAGACGAGCAGCTTCTTTGTAGTAGTTATGGAATTGTTTTTCTAGAACGCCGTACATACGACGAACTTTTTGCTTCTCACGAAGCTGAACGCCATACTCAGATAGACGACCGCGACGAGCGCCGTGTACACCTGGTGCGTTATCAATTTTACACTTGGTATCGATCGCGCGTACACCAGACTTAAGGAATAAGTCAGTACCTTCGCGACGGCTAAGCTTCAGCTTAGGACCCAAATATCTTGCCATGATCTTTCTCCAATTATCCTAGAAACGTTATACGCGACGTTTCTTAGGTGGACGACAACCGTTATGAGGGATTGGTGTCGCATCAACGATGTTCGTAATGCGGAAACCAGCAGCGTTCAGTGCGCGAACAGTAGATTCACGACCTGGACCTGGACCCTTAACCATAACTTCCAAGTTCTTTAGACCGTACTCTTTAGCCATTTCAGCACAACGCTCAGCAGCAACCTGTGCAGCGAACGGTGTAGACTTACGAGAACCACGGAAACCTGAACCACCTGCAGTAGCCCAAGCTAATGCATTACCTTGACGGTCAGTGATGGTAACGATTGTGTTGTTGAAAGAAGCATGGATGTGCGCAACGCCATCTGCAACTTGCTTGCGTACGCGCTTACGAGCGCGAGTTGGTTGTTTAGCCATTGTACTCTACCTTCCCGATTATTTCTTGATCGGCTTACGCGGACCCTTACGGGTGCGAGCGTTGGTTTTAGTACGCTGTCCACGTAGTGGTAGACTGCGACGATGACGAAGACCACGGTAACATCCAAGGTCCATTAGACGCTTGATGTTCATGGATACTTCACGACGTAGATCACCTTCTACAGTGTATTTAGCTACACCATCACGCAGTTGATCGATCTGCTCTTCAGTTAGTTCACTGATCTTAACACTTTCAGCAATACCCACTTCAGCTAGAATAGCTTGAGAACGAGTTTTACCGATACCGTAGATCGCAGTTAGTGCGATTACAGCATGTTTTTGATCAGGAATGTTAATGCCTGCAATACGGGCCATTATTCACTCCTAGTGTTTCATAAAAGAATTAGCCGCAGCAAAGCCCGTTTCGGATACGCTGCGGGATACTACTTCTTTTGCACGCAAAAGGTAGGCCGAGCAATATACTCAACACTACCTTATATTTCAAGTAAAAATTTCTGCTTATTAGCCTTGGCGCTGCTTGTGCTTTGGCTCACTGCAAATCACGCGAACGACACCGTTACGCTTGATAACTTTACAGTTACGGCAGATTTTTTTAACGGAAGCACGAACTTTCATTGCTAAACTCCGTAATAAAATCTGAGTACTAGTGCCGAGTTATCGGCCATAGCCTTTCAGATTCGCTTTCTTTAACACAGAATCATACTGTTGAGACATCAGATGAGTCTGTACCTGTGCCATAAAGTCCATGATAACAACCACTACGATCAGTAGTGATGTTCCGCCAAAGTAGAAACGAACGTTCCACGCGGCCATCATAAACTCCGGAATCAGACAGATAAATGTAATGTATAACGCACCGGCTAAGGTTAAACGAGTCATTACTTTATCAATGTATTTAGCTGTCTGCTCACCTGGGCGGATACCGGGTACAAATGCACCAGACTTCTTCAAGTTATCCGCTGTCTCTCTTGGGTTGAAAACCAACGCCGTATAGAAGAAACAGAAGAAAATAATCGCTGCCGCGTATAGCATTACATACAGAGGTTGACCTGGGCTAAGAGCCAATGACACGTCAGTTAACCAACCGAACGCGCTGCTCTGGCCACCTTGACCGAACCACTGTGCCAATGTTCCTGGGAACAGTATAATGCTTGACGCAAAGATTGCTGGAATTACACCTGCCATATTTATTTTCAATGGCAAATGAGTGCTTTGTGCAGCAAATACCTTACGACCTTGTTGACGCTTTGCGTAGTTAACAACGATTCTACGTTGACCACGCTCCATGAAAACAACGAAGTAGATAACTGCAAAAGACAATACAGCAATCAACAACAGAAGAAGTACATGCAAATCACCTCGTTTCGCTTGATCGATTGTTTGACCGATTGCCGAAGGCAACCCAGCAACAATACCTGCAAAAATCAGTAGTGAGATACCATTACCAATTCCACGCTCTGTAATTTGTTCACCTAACCACATCAAGAACATGGTACCGGTTACTAAACTTACGGTAGCAATAAGTGTAAACATGGTTTGATCGATAACGACCAGATTTTCGACCATGTTTGGTAGACCTGTTGCAATACCAATAGCTTGGAGTGTTGCAAGTACAAGCGTGCCATAACGCGTATATTGGCTTATCTTACGACGGCCTGCTTCGCCCTCTTTCTTGAGCTCAGCTAACGCAGGATGGACTACAGTTAGCAGTTGGACAACAATAGAAGCCGAAATATACGGCATGATGCCCAACGCTAATATAGATGCACGCTCAAGAGCACCACCAGAGAACATGTTGAACATGTCTACGATGGTACCCGCCTGCTGATCGAACAAGTCGGCAAGCACAGCAGCGTCAACACCAGGAATCGGCACGAAAGAGCCTGCTCGGAATACTAAAAGTGCACCAATTACGAATAATAAGCGCGACTTTAGCTCACTTAAGCCGCTCTGAGCACTACGAAAATCTTGTCCTGGTTTCTTAGCCATCTGTACCTCGCTCCTCGAGATTATTCCTCGATTTTACCGCCTGCAGCTTCGATTGCAGCTTTAGCGCCTTTAGTCACACGTAGACCTTTAACAGTCACTGCTTTGTTAATTTCACCAGATAGAACAACTTTTACAAATTCGATGTTCTTAGTGATTACGTTTGCAGCTTTAAGACTGTTTAGATCAACCACGTCACCAGTTACCTTCGCTAGCTCAGCTAGACGAACTTCAGCAGACACTAAGCTCTTACGAGAAGTGAAGCCGAATTTTGGTAAACGTTGTTTCAAAGGCATTTGACCACCTTCAAAACCTGGACGAACACTGCCGCCAGAACGTGATTTTTGACCTTTGTGACCACGGCCACCTGTTTTACCCAGGCCAGAGCCGATACCGCGACCTACGCGTTTAGCAGTAGTCTTAGCACCTGCAGCCGGTGATAGAGTATTCAAACGCATTATGATTACTCCTCAACTTTAACCATGTAGAAAACTTTATTGATCATGCCGCGCACGCACGGAGTATCTTCAAGTTCTACAGTGTGGTTGATTTTACGAAGGCCCAAACCTTTCAAACACGCTTTGTGCTTAGGTAGACGACCAATTGAGCTTTTAGTTTGAGTTACTTTAATAGTTGCCATTGTGTTCTTACTCCGAAATAGATTCAACAGTTAGACCACGTTTAGCAGCAACCATTTCTGGCGACTTCATGCTACCTAGTGCATCGATCGTAGCACGAACGATGTTGATAGGGTTCGTAGAACCGTATGCTTTAGATAGTACGTTATGTACGCCAGCAACTTCTAGTACTGCACGCATCGCACCACCGGCGATAACACCCGTACCTTCTGCAGCAGGCTGCATGTAAACTTTAGAGCCCGAATGGCGACCTTTCACTGGGTGGTGAAGAGTGCCTTCGTTAAGCGCGATCGTAGTCATGTTACGACGTGCTTTTTCCATTGCTTTTTGAATCGCTGCAGGTACTTCACGGGCTTTGCCGTAACCGAAACCTACGCGACCGTTACCGTCACCAACAACTGTTAGTGCGGTAAAGCTCATGATTCGACCACCTTTAACCGTTTTTGATACACGGTTAACTGCGATTAGCTTTTCTTGCAAATCATTCGCTTGAACTTGTTGTTCTTTAGCCATCTTCCAACCCTACCTTAGAATTTCAGACCAGCTTCGCGAGCAGAATCTGCTAGCGCCGCCACTCGACCGTGGTATTGGAAACCAGAACGATCAAATGCAACTGAGTCAACGCCTTTTTCAAGCGAACGCTCTGCAATAGCTTTACCTACTGCTTTTGCTGCATCGATGTTACCAGTGTTCTTAACTTGCTCACGGATCGCTTTTTCTACAGTAGAAGCTGCTGCGATAACCTCAGAGCCGTTCGCTGCAATAACCTGAGCGTACACGTGACGAGGAGTACGGTGTACTACTAGGCGAGTTGCACCCAGTTCTGCAATCTTACGACGTGCGCGTGTAGCACGACGGATGCGAGATGCTTTCTTATCCATAGTGTTACCTTACTTCTTCTTAGCTTCTTTAGTACGCACATTTTCATCTGCGTAACGAACACCTTTACCTTTATAAGGCTCAGGCTCACGGTAAGAACGAATGTCAGCCGCAACCTGACCAACTAATTGCTTATCACAACCAGAGATCACGATTTCAGTTTGGCTTGGACATTCAGCTTTAATACCCGCTGGCAATTCATGCTCAACTGGGTGAGAGAAGCCTAATGTTAGGCCTACAGCGTTGCCTTTGATAGCAGCACGGTAACCAACACCTTTTAGAGTTAGCTTCTTCGTAAAGCCTTCAGTAACACCCACAACCATGTTGTTTACTAGAGCACGAGCAGTACCTGCTTGAGCCCATGCATTAACAACACCGTCGCGTGGACCGAAAGTTAGATTGCTTTCTTCCTGAGCTACAACTACCGCATCGTTAAGAACGCGTGATAGTTCGCCTTTAGCACCTTTTACAGTGATTTCTTGGCCGTTTAGTTTCACCTCTACGCCAGCTGGAATAGCGACAGGTGCTTTAGCAACACGAGACATATTCTTCTCCTATTACGCTACGTAGCAGATGAGTTCACCACCAGGACCTGCTTTACGTGCAGCACGGTCTGACATGAGACCCTTGGAAGTTGAAACAATAGCAACCCCAAGACCACCCATTACAGAAGGAAGATTATCTTTCTTCTTGTAAACGCGTAGACCTGGACGAGAAACTCGCTTAAGTTGCTCGATTACTGGTTTAGCTTGGAAGTACTTAAGAGTAACTTCTAGCTCAGGTTTAACTTCGCCTTCAACAGCGAAATCAGTGATGTAACCTTCAGCTTTTAATAGTGCAGCAATTGCAACTTTAAGCTTTGAAGAAGGCATTTTAACAGCAACTTTATTTGCTGCCTGACCGTTACGAACGCGGGTCAGCATATCCGAAATCGGATCTTGCATGCTCATATGATTTACTCCAAATGATTAAGTGGCAATTACCAGCTAGCCTTACGAAGACCCGGAATCTCGCCTTTCATGCAAGCTTCACGAACCTTAATACGGCTTAGACCGAACTTACGTAGGTAACCGTGTGGACGACCAGTTTGGTTACAACGGTTGCGCTGACGTGATGCACTTGAATCACGTGGAAGAGTCTGCAATTTAAGAACTGCGTCCCAACGATCTTCTTCTGATGCGTTTACATCGCTGATGATAGCTTTTAGCGCCGCACGCTTTTCAGCGAACTTAGCTACTAGCTTCGCACGCTTTACTTCACGTGCTTTCATTGAATTTTTAGCCATAACAGTAACCCTTCACCTTACTTACGGAATGGGAAGTTAAAGGCAGCCAGCAGAGCACGGCCTTCCTCATCAGTACCAGCAGACGTCGTAATAGTGATGTCTAGACCGCGTACTCTATCAACTTTATCAAAGTCGATTTCCGGGAAGATGATTTGCTCGCGAACGCCCATGCTGTAGTTACCGCGTCCGTCAAAAGACTTAGCGCTAACGCCACGGAAGTCACGTACACGTGGAAGAGCGATGTTAATTAAACGCTCAAGAAAATCCCACATACGTTCGCCACGCAAGGTTACTTTACAACCGATAGGGTAGCCTTCACGGATTTTGAAGCCTGCAACAGATTTACGCGCTTTAGTGACAAGTGGCTTTTGACCAGAAATGATCGCCATGTCAGCTGCTGCGTTTTCTAGCAGTTTCTTATCGTTGATTGCTTCACCAACACCCATGTTTAGGGTGATTTTCTCGATTCTAGGGACTTGCATGACGCTTGTGTAGCTGAACTCTTTGGTAAGTTCAGCGACTACAGACGACTTGTAGTAATCATGCAGTTTCGCCATAGTAGAACTCCAAATTACTTCTATTAGTTAGAAACGATTTCGTTGTTAGACTTAAAGAAACGAACTTTCTTACCATCTTCGAAACGGAAACCGATACGGTCAGCTTTACCAGTAGCTGCGTTGAAAACTGCAACGTTAGAAACATCAATTGCCGCTTCCTGCTCAACGATACCACCTTGGGTGCCTAGAGCTGGAACTGGTTTTTGGTGTTTTTTAACTAAGTTGATACCTTCAACGATAACTTTACCAGTTGCTAGAACCTTAGTTACTTTACCTTTCTTGCCTTTGTCTTTACCAGCAAGAACGATTACTTCGTCATTACGACGGATTTTAGCTGCCATCTTACGTGCTCCTTACAGAACTTCTGGAGCCAGTGAAACGATCTTCATGAACTTATCGCCACGAAGTTCACGAGTCACAGGACCAAAGATACGTGTACCGATTGGTTGCTCAGTGTTGTCATTTAACAATACGCAAGCATTACGGTCGAAGCGAATGACAGAACCGTCTGGACGACGTACGCCTTTACGGGTGCGAACTACCACCGCCTTCAGTACATCACCTTTTTTAACTTTACCGCGAGGAATTGCTTCCTTAACCGTAATTTTGATGATGTCACCGATATGTGCATAACGGCGGTGAGAGCCACCCAGAACCTTAATACACATTACGCTGCGAGCGCCTGAGTTATCAGCTGCGTCAAGCATACTTTGCATTTGGATCATGTTAGTGCTCCGCTAAATATATAAAAAAACTAGACCCTCACGGGTCGGGCTGCCTCTTTAAAAGGGACGCGAATTGTACCACCCTTTTTTATAATTGGGTAGTCAAAAAATAAACGGCCCCAAAATTTATTTTTGGGGCCGTTTTTGTTCATAGAATTAGAGAGATTAAATCTTCGCTTTTTCTAGAACTTTCACCAAAGTCCAAGACTTAGTCTTAGACAGTGGACGACACTCTGCGATTTCAACTTTGTCGCCTAGGCCACAATCGTTGTTCTCGTCATGTGCGTGTACTTTAGTCGTACGCTTTACGTATTTACCGTAAATTGGGTGTTTCACCATGCGTTCGATAGCAACAACGATAGACTTATCCATCTTGTCGCTAACAACACGACCTTGTTGAGTACGTTTTACTTCGCTCATTATGCGCCTGCCTTCTCAGTCAAAACAGTTTTCACACGTGCGATATCACGGCGCACAGCTTTCAGAGTATGAGTTTGCTGAAGCTGACCAGTTGCAGCTTGCATACGCAAGTTGAACTGTTCACGTAGCAAATTCAATAGCTCAGCGTTAAGCTCTTCAACGCTTTTCTCGCGTAGATCTTGTGCTTTCATCACATCACCTGCTTAGTTACAAATGTAGTTTTGAATGGCAGTTTACGAGCCGCTAGGCGGAACGCTTCACGAGCCAATTCTTCAGGTACACCACCCATTTCGTACATTACCTTTCCAGGTTGGATTTGGGCTACCCAGTACTCAACGTTACCTTTACCCTTACCCTGACGAACTTCAAGTGGCTTTTCTGTGATAGGCTTATCTGGGAACACACGGATCCAGATTTTACCTTGACGCTTAACGTGACGTGTCATCGCACGACGTGCCGCTTCGATTTGACGAGCAGTTAGACGACCACGGCCAGTAGCTTTAAGACCGAATTCGCCGAAGCTTACATCAGTACCTTTAGCTAGACCACGGTTACGACCTGTCTGAACCTTACGGAACTTAGTACGTTTAGGTTGTAGCATCTGTCGACTCCTTACTTACGGCCTTTGCGCTGCTTCTTAGGCTTATCGCCTTTAGGCTCTACAGCGTTAGCTGCTGGCATACCGCCTAGAATCTCACCTTTGAAGATCCAAACTTTAATGCCGATCACACCGTATTGGGTGTGAGCCGAAGAAGTTGCGTAATCAATGTCAGCACGTAGAGTGTGTAGAGGTACACGACCTTCACGGTACCACTCTGAACGTGCAATTTCAGCGCCGCCTAGACGACCACTTACTTCTACTTTGATACCCTTAGCACCTAGACGCATTGCATTTTGTACCGCGCGCTTCATAGCACGACGGAACATAACACGACGCTCTAGCTGAGACGCGATGCTATCACCAACAAGCTGTGCATCTAGCTCAGGCTTACGTACTTCAGCGATGTTAATTTGCGCTGGTACACCTGCAATTTTAGCTACAGCTGTGCGTAGTTTTTCTACGTCTTCACCTTTCTTACCGATAACAACGCCTGGACGAGCAGTGTGAATAGTCACACGGATGCTCTTAGCAGGACGCTCGATAACGATACGTGATAATGATGCTTTTTTCAGTTCACTTGTAAGGAACTGACGTACCTTGAAGTCGCCGTCTAGGTTGTCAGCGAAATCTTTGGTATTAGCAAACCATGTAGCATTCCAAGGCTTAACGATGCCTAGACGAATACCATTAGGATGTACTTTTTGACCCATTGCTTACTCTCCTAGTCTCTTAGCGATCTGCTACAACAACAGTGATGTGGCTTGAACGCTTCAAGATACGATCCGCACGACCTTTAGCACGAGGCATAATACGCTTCATGATAGGGCCTTCATCTACGAAGATTTTTGCGACATTTAGATCGTCAATATCTGCGCCTTCATTATGCTCCGCGTTAGCGATAGCTGACTCAAGAACTTTCTTAATTAGATCAGCAGCTTTTTTGTTGCTGAACGTTAAGATTTCTAGAGCCTGGTCTACAGACTTACCACGAATTTGATCCGCAACTAAGCGTGCTTTCTGAGGCGAAATGCGAGCAAAGTTATGTTTAGCTAGTGCTTCCATCATCTACTCCTTAACGCTTCTTAGCTTTCTTATCCACGACGTGGCCGCGGTAAGTACGAGTTGGTGCGAATTCACCCAGTTTGTGACCGATCATTTCTTCAGTTACAAATACTGGTACGTGCTGACGACCATTATGGACAGCGATGGTCAAACCGATCATCGTAGGGATGATCATTGAACGACGGGACCAAGTCTTAATAGGCTTTTTGTCTCCGCTTTCCACCGCTTTCTCTACCTTCTTCAGCAAGTGTAGGTCAATAAATGGACCTTTCTTGAGAGAACGTGGCATGGCGATTCCTCTTTATATAGATTACTTGTTACGACGACGTACAATGTACTTGTCGGTGCGTTTGTTCTTACGAGTCTTGAAGCCTTTAGTTGGCTGACCCCATGGTGAAACTGGGTGACGACCACCAGATGTACGGCCTTCACCACCACCGTGTGGGTGGTCTACTGGGTTCATCACAACACCACGAACGGTTGGACGAACACCACGCCAGCGGTTAGCACCAGCTTTACCAAGTTCACGTAGCATGTGCTCAGAGTTACCAACTTCACCGATTGTTGCACGGCCTTCAGAAAGTACTTTGCGCATTTCGCCAGAACGTAGACGGATAGTTACGTATGCACCGTCGCGAGCAACGATTTGAGCATATGCACCAGCCGAACGAGCTAGCTGACCACCTTTACCAGGCTTAAGTTCAACGTTATGTACAGTTGAACCTACTGGGATGTTACGCATTGGAAGTGCGTTACCAGCTTTGATTGGTGCATCAGCACCAGACTGGATAGCATCACCAGCTTGAACACCTTTAGGTGCTAGGATGTAACGACGCTCACCGTCTGCGTACAGAACTAGAGCGATGTTAGCGCTACGGTTTGGATCGTATTCTAGACGCTCAACTTTCGCTGGGATACCGTCTTTAGTACGTTTGAAGTCAATTACACGGTAATGGTGCTTGTGACCACCGCCGATGTGACGTACTGTAATACGACCGTTGTTGTTACGACCACCATTCTTAGAGTTTTTCTCTAGAAGAGGTGCGTACGGCTTGCCCTTGTGTAGGTCAGCGTTAACAACTTTAACAACGTGACGACGACCAGGGGAAGTCGGCTTACATTTAACAATAGCCATTTCTCAACTACTCCTGTTATTCCGCGCCGCCAACGAAGTCAAGATCTTGACCTTCTTTCAAAGTAACATACGCCTTTTTAACGTCGCTGCGGCGACCTTGGCGTAGACCTTGACGTTTGGTCTTACCCTTAGTGATAAGAGTATTTACAGACTTAACTTCAACTTCAAATAGCTTTTCTACAGCTGCTTTGATCTCTTTTTTAGTAGCATCTGTTGCTACTTTGAAAACGATAGTGTTCGCTTTCTCAGCAGTCATAGTTGCTTTTTCAGAGATGTGCGGAGCACGTAGAACTTTTAGGATACGCTCTTCAGTGATCATGCTAGCATCTCCTCAACTTGCTTAACTGCATCTGCAGTCATTACAACTTTGTCGAACGCGATCAGTGAAACTGGATCGATACCAGCTGCATCACGAGCGTCAACTTTGTATAGGTTACGAGCTGCTAGGAATAGATTCTCATCTACTTCACTAGTCACGATAAGCGCGTCTGTTAGCTCAAGCTCTTTCAGCTTAGCGACAAGCTCTTTAGTTTTTGGTGCTTCTACTGAGAAGTTATCAACAACGATTAGACGCTCTTGACGAACAAGCTCAGAAAGAATGCTCTTCATAGCACCACGGTACATTTTCTTGTTAACTTTTTGGCTGTGATCTTGTGGTTTCGCAGCAAAAGTAACACCACCTGTACGCCAGATTGGGCTACGGATTGTACCAGCACGTGCACGGCCAGTACCTTTTTGACGCCATGGCTTAGCGCCACCGCCAGAAACTTCTGAACGTGTTTTTTGAGCACGAGTACCTTGACGAGCACCTGCTGCATACGCAACAACTACTTGGTGTACAAGAGCTTCGTTAAACTCACGTCCGAAAGTAGTTTCGGAAACAGTTAGTGCATCAGCACCTTTAACCATTAGTTCCATTACTTACTCCTGAGACGTTATGCTTTAACAGCTGGTTTAACGATCACGTTGCCACCTGTTGAGCCAGGGACTGCACCTTTGATAAGAAGCAGATTGCGCTCAGCGTCAACACGTACGATCTCTAGGTTTTGAGTCGTTACACGCTCAGCACCCATGTGACCTGCCATTTTCTTGCCTTTAAATACGCGACCTGGAGTCTGACATTGACCGATAGAACCAGGAGCACGGTGAGACAATGAGTTACCGTGAGTCATATCTTGAGTACGGAAATTCCAACGCTTAACTGCGCCTTGGAAACCTTTACCTTTAGATGTACCAGTAACGTCTACTTTCTTAGTATCGTTGAACAATTCAACGGTTAGCTCAGAGCCAACTGCGAATTCTTCACCGTTTTCCAAACGGAATTCCCAAAGACCGCGACCAGCTTCAACACCTGCTTTCGCGAAGTGACCTGCTTCTGGCTTAGTAACACGGTTAGCTTTCTTAGCACCAGTCGTTACCTGAATTGCTGCATAGCCGTCTATTTCAAGTGTACGAACTTGAGAAACACGGTTAGCTTCAACTTCAACAACAGTTACTGGGATAGAAACGCCTTCTTCAGTAAATACGCGGGTCATACCCACTTTACGACCGATTAGACCAATCATTCTTCTAATCTCCCTTAACCTAGGCTAATTTGTACGTCAACGCCCGCAGCAAGGTCTAGACGCATTAGAGCATCAACAGTTTTGTCTGTTGGCTCAACAATGTCGATTAGACGTTTGTGAGTACGGATTTCGTACTGATCACGAGCATCTTTGTTAACGTGTGGAGAGATAAGAACTGTGAAACGCTCTTTACGAGTAGGTAGTGGGATTGGACCACGAACCTGTGCGCCAGTGCGCTTAGCTGTTTCAACGATTTCCGCTGTAGAAGTGTCGATTAGTTTGTAATCGAAAGCTTTTAGGCGGATACGGATACGTTGGTTCTGCATGAGACAGAGCTCCAAAATTAAAAATTACACAAACAATATCGCCACTCTTACTCGAATAGCCGAGAGAATGCCGATTGATTTATGTGAAACCGTAGCATCCAAGATTAGGACGCATTGTCAGTTAATTTTCGATTAACTATCCCTACATGCCAGAGTCACCTCTGGGGATAGTTTTTCCGAAGAAAAGATAGCTAATTGTATTAACTGCGAACATAAGCTGAGTTTACATTACCTGAAAAATCTTATAGATAATTCAGCTCCTCGTTACTCATTGGTTCACAACTGGCTTAACCAGTGCGCCGCATTATACAGATCACGCTTTGACATGCAAGCACTGTTTGAAAAATAAACGCATCACCCGGCCATAAGTCATTCGCTTTAATCTACTAATAAAAACAAAGCGCAGACTGGCTAACCCGTCTGCGCTTAAGTCGTGTGACA
>Ga0247592_1000047_pt1 | contig 14203 bp, 9 predicted proteins | sample 54RmetaT_FD_186106 | JGI IMG/M metagenome (GOLD analysis project Ga0247592, IMG submission 186106) | Metatranscriptome of seawater microbial communities from Monterey Bay, California, United States - 54R (Metagenome Metatranscriptome) | ecosystem: Environmental > Aquatic > Marine > Coastal...
TGCTACAGAGTCTGACTTAGACGACGATGACATTACTTATTTAATGGACGACAAGTTTAAGTTTGATGAAGATGAAGAGGATGAGTCTGTAGGAAAGAAAAAAGCAATCGCAAAAAAAAGAGAGCTTGCAAAAGCAAAGAAGTATTTTAATGAATTAAAGGAGACATACAAGGTACCTGTCGAGTCGTCAGCGTCACCTGTCAACGATAAGGAATTAGAAGACTACAATGCTTACAAGAAATATGTATCTGAGTCACAAAGTGTTCAAGAGCAGAATCAAAAACGTTCTGAATATTTCCTTAAAAAAACAGATGAATTGTTTAACGAAGAGTTCAAAGGTTTTGAGTTCAATTTCGATGATCAAAAAGTCGTTTTTAATCCTGGAGATGTAAAGTCTGTTAAAGACTCTCAGTCGGACATCAACAACTTTATCAGTAAATATCTTGATAAGGACGGTATGATAACTGACGCAAATGGATACCACAAGGCTTTAAGTGCTGCGCTTAATCCAGATAAGGTTGCTCAATTCTTTTATGAAAAGGGCAAGACAGACGCAGTTGACAATGTTTCAAAACAGTCTAAAAATATAAATATGGACGTTAGAAACACACCTCAACAGATGTCTAACACAAGTGGATTAAAGTTCAGAGCTGTAAACCCTGATAGTGGCAGAGGATTAAAGATTAAAAAACGAAGTTAAAAATTATTAAAAATTATTAGAAAATGGCACAAAACATTACATTAGGTGGATCAGTGAGTTTAACTCCAGCACCTAGCCAGGTAACACTACCTGGATCGTACATTTCCAGCTTCGACTTCTTAAACCAATATCTACCAGATGTTGCTGAAAAAGAATTCGAAAGATATGGAAACCGCTCTGTAAGCTCATTCTTAAGAATGGTAGGAGCAGAAATGCCTTGTAACTCTGACTTAATCAAATGGTCTGAGCAAGGTAGATTACATATTAAATACGAAGGCGTAACTCTTGATGATGCAGAAGTTGCAACTCAAGATGTTGTAACAATCAACATTAGTGGCCACGTATTAAGAAAAGGACAGACTGTTATGGTATCTGACGGAGGAAGTGGTGCAACTGCATCTTTCAAAGGTATTATTACAGCTACTGCAACTAACACAATCGACGTAAGTATCTACGATGCAGATGGTCTTCCAGCTGTTTCAGGTTTATCTTCAGGAGACAACTCAGGTACTAACTTAGACGTGTTTGTATATGGTTCTGAATTTAAAAAAGGATCAAATGGAATTGAAGGATCTCTAGAAGCTCCAACAGACATTAAGTCAAACAACCCAATCATCATCAAGGATAAGTATTCTGTATCAGGTTCTGATATGGCACAAATCGGATGGATCGAAGTTACTACAGAAAACGGTGCTTCAGGGTATTTATGGTACTTAAAATCTGAGCACGAAACTAGATTAAGATTCGAAGACTACCTAGAAACAGCAATGGTTGAAGCAGTTCCTGCTGAGGCTAACTCTGGTGCTATTGCAGCTTCAGGTGATTTAGGTAATAAAGGTTCTGAAGGTTTATTCTACGCTATCGAAAACGGAGGTAACACATCTACTGGAGCAATTCAGTCTTTAGATGATATCGATGCAATCGTTGGTAGATTAGACAAGCAAGGATCTATTGAAGAAAACGTAATATTTGTAAACCGTGGACTATCTTTCGAGATTGACAACGTACTTGCTGAGTTAAATGGATTTGACACTTCTGGTGGTGCTGCTAACGCTGCTTCATTCGGATTGTTTGACAATGACACTGACATGGCACTTAACCTTGGATTCTCTGGATTTAGAAGAGGGTATGACTTCTACAAGTCTGACTGGAAATACTTAAACGATGCAACAATGCGTGGAGGTATTACAGGAGGAGCTATAGATGGTGTACTTGTACCAGCTGGTTCTACAACTGTTTATGACCAAGTGTTAGGTAAGAACGCAAAACGTCCTTTCTTACACGTAAGATACAAAGCTTCTCAGACTGAAGATAGAAAAATGAAGTCTTGGATAGTTGGATCTGCAGGAGGTGCTTCTAATAGCGACTTAGATGCTATGGAGGTTCACTTCTTATCAGAAAGAGCTCTTTGTACTCTTGGTGCAAACAATTTCTTCTTATTCAAATAAGATTACTTTAAGGATGGGATCGCTTAGGTGGTCCCCTCCTTACTTTTATAAACTTAAAATTAAATTAAAATGAAAAAACAATCAGTCGTAAAAGACAGAACTTATAGATTAAAAGGTAGAAAAGCACCTATAAGCTTTATATTAAACTCAAGAAACTCACGTAGAAAACCACTCTTACACTTTGACGGTCAATCTAACAGAGCTTTAAGATATTCAACCAATCAACAATCACCATTTGAAGACGAGCAAGATAGTAACGCTATTATCGAACCTATTGTGTTTGAAGATGGTATGTTATATGTTCCTAAAAACAATCCGGTACTTCAGGAATTTTTATCGTTACACCCATCACTTGATGTAGTGTTTGAAGAGATAGATACTGAAAAGGATGCTAGTGTAGAGGTTGAAGAAATGGATTACCAGATAGACGCTTTAATGGCAGCAAAGGATTTAGATCTAGAGATGCTAGAAACTATTGGTAGAATATCATTAAACTTAAATGTAGATAAACTGTCAACAGCTGAGTTGAAACGTGATGTGAGACTGTATGCTAAGAATAGTCCAAAAGATTTTCTAAATACATTAAACGATCCTTTATTAAAGTTACAGTCTTTAGCTTCTAAATCTTTAGCTGAAGGAATACTAAGACTAAAAAACAAAGGAAAAGATATTTATTTCAACCTACCTTCTAATAAAAAGAAACTAATGAGCATTCCATTTGGAGAGACAGCTATTATGTCTTTAGCTCAATTCTTTAAAACAGATGATGGTATAGAGCTGATGCAGCTCCTTGAAACCAAGCTTCAAGATTAAATCTCCCTAAGCCCCTCAACCCAGAGGGGTTTATTTTTTTTCACTATCTTTGCGTAAAAGATTACCAGATGATAAACAGTGTAAGAAATACTGTGCTGGCTGTAGCAAACAAGCAAAACTTCGGATATATAACACCATCTGATTTTAATCTTTATGCAAAGCAAGCTCAGTTAGATATTTTTGAAGACTATTTTTATAGGTATAACGAATGGATTGCAAAGCAAAATGCTAGAATTTCAGGTAGTGGATATGCTGATATTGTAAAAAACATAGAAGAGGCTATTGATATATTTTCTTCAACAAACACTCCTAGTGATTCAAGTGGTCCTTCGTTTCCCTTACCTACTGACTATTACTTAATTAATGTAGTTAAGTACGGAACAAAAGAAGTAGAAAGAGTTTCACAAAACAAAATATTAAATCTAACATCGTCTCATTTAACAGCGCCTTCGGCAACCTTTCCAGCATATGTTATGGATGGGTCTAATATAACAGTATACCCTAGTAGTATAACAACAGGTATTACAATACAGTATATTAGAAAGCCTTTAGACCCTAAATGGACTTACACTACCTTATCAGCAGGAGAACCTGTTTTTAACCAGTCGGCTAGTGACTATCAAGATTTTGAATTACCTGGTAGTGATGAACCTACTCTAGTTAATAAGATATTAAAATATGCAGGTATTTCTATAAGAGAAACAGATATATACAAGGCAGGAGAGAATGATGAAGTTAAAGAAACACAAAAACAAGGATAATGGCATTTATAACAGGATATCAATATTACGAAAATAGTGGTAGTTTACCAGAAGATAACAACTGGGGATCATACCAGTATATAACATTGTCTGACATTGTAAACAACTTTATGCTTATGTATGTAGGTAACGACAAGTTAGTCAACAATGTAGAAAGATATAATGTTCTTTTTCATGCAAAGCGTGGTATACAAGAACTTAATTACGATGCCTTAAAAGAAACAAAGATAGTAGAGCTTACTGTAAACGACAGTGCAAGTATAGTTCTTCCTCCTGATTTTGTAAACTGGGTTAGAATATCTCTATCTAAGGATGGTGTTCTTTACCCATTAAATGAAAACAATAAAACAAACTTCGCTAAGAGTTACCTTCAAGATAATGAATACAGAGTTTTATTTGATGTTGATGGGAACGTTCTTATAGGAACTTCTTTACTTGACGAATCAAGAGTAAACGGTACGTTGAAATCTGAATTTTTAGATACTAAAGATACTAATGCATATAACATAGATGGAAACATTGTTTATGACTATCAGGTATCAGCTAGGTATGGTTTAAATACAGATACAGCAAACCAAAACAATACCTTTAAAATAAACAAACAACAAGGTGTAATTAATTTTTCATCTGCTCTTGCAGATCAAGAGGTTGTTTTAGAATATGTTTCTGATGGTATGGAAAATGGAACTGATTCTGATGTAAAACTAAACAAATTATTCGAAGACTATATATATGCTTATATTAAGTATGCTATTTTAAATTCAAAAGTAGGTGTTCAAGAATATGTTGTTAGACGTTCTCAGAAAGATAAAAGTTCTCTATTAAGAAACGCTAAAATAAGATTGAGTAATATTCACCCTGGTCGACTCATTATGGCTATGAGAGGCCAAAATAAATGGTTGAAGTAGAATGAATATAAATAAGAATTTTATAGGGTCTAGAATGAACAAAAGTCTAGACGAAAGATTAGTACCAAACGGTGACTATATCGATGCGTTAAACGTAAGAAATTCTTCTTCAGAAGATGGACAGTCAGGTACTATAGAAAACTCTAAGGGTAATGAACTGTTAGTATCTTTAACCTATGAGGGTAGTGCTCTTACAAACGCTACATGTATAGGTGCTTATGAGGACGGTACTAACGAGACTATATACTGGTTTGTAACTTCTGATAATGTAGATATAATAGCATCTTTTAACACAAGAACTCAAGCAGTCATATACCACGTTGTTAGTGAAACTATTTTAAATTTTAATTCAGAGTATTTAATAAATGGTATTGATCTTATAGACAATCTTTTGTTTTTTACAGATAATTACAATCAACCTAGAAGAATAGACGTAAAAGCAAACTATCCACATCCAATATCTAATGTAGATCAAATCACGGAAGACGATATATCAGTTATTGTAAAACCTCCTATTAGTTCTCCTGATTTACTTTTAACAACAACTTCAGTTAACGATAAGAACTACATAAAAAATAAGTTTATAAGGTTTGCTTATAGATATAAATATAAAGGTGGTGAGTATTCTGCCTTGTCTGAGTTTTCAGATATAGCATTTTCTCCAGGTCAGTTTAAATTAAACTATGGAAACTATGATATGGAGGGTATGCAAAATACAGCTAACTCTGTTAACGTTACTTTTAATACTGGAGGTTCAGATGTTGTAGGTGTTGACTTGTGTTTTAAGCTGTCTACCTCTAACATTATTAATGTTATAGAAAAGTTTACTAAAACAGAAAAAGGATGGCCTAACAACAATGACGTTTCTATTGAGTTTGATAATCAAAAGATTTATACCACTCTTCCTCAAAGTGAGCTGTTAAGGGTTTATGACAATGTTCCTAAAAAAGCAAAGTCTCAAACATCTATGGGTAACAGAATTTTTTATGGAAACTATGTAGATGGTTACGATGTTGACACAATAATAGACTACGATGTGGAGCTTGTTTCTCAACAAATAGGTTTTAACTCTGTTTCAGAATCTGAGTCTACTGGAGCTGCATATACTGTAGATACATTTACTTCAGTAACAGACGCAAAGTTAGATATGGACCTGTCAAATATTAATTTAAAAGAGGGAGGTTCTTTGTTTATAGATTTTAATATTATACACAGTTCTTTTGGAGGAAGTGGAACATATAGTTCAGCACCTGAAAACAAATACGACAATAGCTTTCAATTTATATTTCCAAGAAATTTTAGTTCTGTTGGAGATCTAGCTACATCTACTGAGTTTATAAATTCTATACAATCTTCATTAAGTTTTGCTAATGCTGCAAACGGAAACAGTTTAACAGATTTATTTTACGCTCAAATAGAAGCTAAAACAGGTTGGACAGCAAATGGAGGAGGTATAACTTCTGTAACTGGTGATTTTGAAATATCACATTCAGGAAGCACATTAAGTTTACAGATACCTGCTATAAGATATGAAGACAATGCAAACGCTGGAACTTACGCTTACGAATATTTTAAACATTCTACAACAACAGTTTCTGTAATAGAAGCTGGAAACAGACAGAGTTTACATAGTAACAGGGATTATGAACTTGGTATAGTTTATTTAGATCAGTACAATAGAGCTTCAACAGCCTTAGTTTGTAGTGACAACACGGTATATGTACCGCCACAAAACTCTACATTTAAAAACAATATAAAAGCAACAATAAAAAGTTTAGCACCCTCTTGGGCTAGTCGATATAGGTTTGTACTAAAACCAAGTAAAGGGGATTATGAAACTATATACACTAAATTGTATTACTGGGATCCAGAAGAAAGTGCGTGGTGGTTGCAACTAGAAGGTGATCATCAAACAAAAGCTAAAACTGGAGATACGTTAATTGTAAAATCAGCTTCTTCAGGTCCAGCTAATAGTGTTATAAAAACAAAAATACTTGATCTAGCAACAAAAGAAAAGCATTTTATAGATGACACAAATGGAAGTGAAGTTCCTAAAACAGGTGGAGTGTTTATGAAGATAAAACCTATAGGGTTTGGTATAAACGATAAGCCAGATGCTATAGTAGATTATGGTAATATTGAAGCAAAAAATACAGATGTTATATATGGAACTACAATACCTAACACAGGGTCTGGAGCTAGTTACGTAGAGTATACACTTCCTGCGGGTAGTAGGGTTACTTTTACAGTAAGAAACGAAAGATTAGGTTCAGGATCAAGTTGTGGATCTAGGTATTTTATATTTGAAAGAACGTTTACAGCTACTAGAGATTATGATAATATGTATGATTTTATTGTAGGTGAAAACATAAACTTTAACAATCCAACAAATAACCCAGAGGTTGAGAGCTCGGATGACACCACTCCTTCAGCTGCTTTTGTTGATACTATTGGAGATCAAAATGATTTCTTACAAACAAGTATTCATACAGTTTCTGGTCACGAGGGTGACGATATTTACATAACAGATCCTGCTCACTCTGAAGGGGTAATGCAGGTTAGATACTTTAGACATACAGACACATCTAATGACGGTAGAGCCTGGTTAGGTTTTGTTAGTGCTGGTCACGGATGTAACGGAAGAAACTATTGGCTAAATGTAAACATAGAGGTTGAAAGAGCAGATACCCTACTTGTTTTTGAAACAGAACCAAAAGACAATACAAACGAAATATACTACGAAAGTTCAAAGAGTTATCCAATAACAAACAGATACCACCAAGGAGACGTAACAAACCAAGATGCATCTAACGATGCTGTAGTAAACGTGGCTTTATATGACTGTTTTTCATTTGGAAATGGTGTAGAAAGTATAAAAATAAACGATGGTTTGTCTGATCCTAGTTTTAAAATGGGAGCAAGAGTTACAGCTGTATCTGAGCAGGATTATAAGGAAGCTCACAGGTACGCAGATTTAACTTATAGTGGTGTTTATAATATAGAGACAAACGTCAATAAGCTAAATGAATTCAATTTGGGACTTGTGAATTTTAAATCTTTAGAAAAATCATTTGGACCAATAAATAAGTTACACGCCAGACAAACAGATATACTTGTTTTACAAGAAGATAAAATATCTAATGTACTTGCAGGTAAAAATTTATTGTCAGACGCTGGAGTTGGAGGAGCTCTTGTAAGTACACCGGAGGTTTTAGGTTTGCAGGTATCTAGAATAGAAGAGTTTGGTATAAGTAATAATCCTGGAAGTTTTTCTACTTATGGTAGTGATGTATACTTTACAGATGCTAAAAGAGGATGTGTTATAAATATAAATGGACAGTCTTATAATACTGATAAATTAAATATTATTTCACAGTTAGGAATGCGTTCTTGGTTTAGAGATAGATTTATAGAAAAGAAAAACAATATTATTTTAGGAGGGTATGACCCATATATGAACGAGTATGTACTTTCGTTTACAGATAATGATTTAGATATACAAACAGACACAATAGAATGTGGTGTTGAAATAACTCAAGAATCTTCAAGCAATGCGTTAACTTACACTGTAAGTCTTGACGATGTTATTGGCACCTCAACTATAACGTATGCAGTAACTTCAGGAAGTATAAACATATCACTAACGTACGATGGAACAGAAGAGATAAATAGTACGGTTACTAATTCAGGAACACTTACGTTTACTAAAGACAATTATGATGTTAATGAAGCTACCTTAGTTATTACACCTACAAACGCAACATATTCTTTAAATGTAGGATGTGTAGCAACACAAGACCTTACAGTTGTAAGAATTATAAGAAACACAGACAAGTTTGAAAATCAAACGTTACACCACGAATATTCTTGGGCGGCTTCAGGACATACAAGTCCTATAACTACAGACGCGTTTACGTTTGATGACGGCCCTGTTTCTTTATATAAATCTGTTACTGGTAACGAGTCACAAGGTATTATACCTGCTGAGGGAGCTACTATAACAATGAAGCATATTCAAAAAACAGGAGACACGGCTTTTTCTGCGGAGGCTAAGTTTAAGTATTTAGTTTCAAATACTCAGTATACAGAAGCTCAAATAGCTACACTTATGCCTTTATTACAGGAAGCAACTCCAATTACTAATTCACCTGCTAATACTTATCAAGCTTCGTTTACATATACCAATTCTTCTGATCACCAATACCTGTATTTGGTTTGGGATTATGCTGTAAGTGTATCAGAAGACTTATGTTATTCAAGTTCAAGTAGTAGTGACGCTTGTTGTACTTGTGATTCAAACTCACTAACAACTTACTATATTGACGGAACAAGTTTATTATACGCTAATGCAGTATATACAGATTCACTGTTATTTACAAAAGCATCTGACGGTCATTACAGTAATTTAAGTATAGTTAGAGAGCAATCTTCTGGAGACTTATTAGCTCACGCAACTTGCCCATCTTGTAGTGGTGGAGAAGGAGGCGGCGGCGGAGAAGGAAGTAGCTTAACTTCATACAGTTCATCTATTATGGGAGTGTTTAACGCGACCTGTCCAATTGATGGAAGTGTAAATACTCTAAATCAGACATACTATCACGATGGTAGTGGCACATATCCAACAGCTGGAGATGCGTGTTACTCAGATAGTACAGGATACAACGTATTAGATGCTGGTTATTATGTATTAGGTAATTCAACATCAGGAGCTGGAAACAGAAATTATATATTTATAAACAATAACACAGGAACAGTCGCATCAGGCTATCCACAATCTTGTTAATTATGGCATCTTATACACTAACATACAGTCAATCGGCAAAAGGGTGGCCATCTTTTTATTCATATAAACCTGAGATGATGGTAGGTATGAACAATTATTTTTATTCATTTAAGAATGGTAACCTTTACAGACACAATACAAATGCAACCAGAAATAATTTCTACGGTGCACAATACAACTCTACACTAACTGGTGTTATCAATGATGCACCAAATACAGTTAAAACTTTTAAGACAATATCACTTGAAGGTAATAACCCTTGGGATTGTACAATAACAACTGACCTAGGAAGTGGGTTTATAGACTCTAACTGGTTTGTAAAAAAAGAAGGAGAGCACTATGCCCATATAAGAAGAACAGCTGATGACGATGTGTTTGAGCTTAGATCTGCATTAGGTATAGGTGAAATAGCAAGTTTAGATTCGTCTACAGCAAGTGCTGTTGTTTTAACTTTTGGATTTAATATCGGATCTACAGTTTCTGTAGGTGACAAACTTTATAAAGAGTCTGGAGGTAACGTCTCACTTGTTGGTAATATAACAGCAATATCTGGAGTAACAATAACAGTAGACACAACGGTTACTGGAGGATCAATACCTTCAGCTAGTCAGTTTGTGATGCACGTAAAAAATAATATAGCTGAGTCTTATGGAACCACAGGATACTATCTGGAATATACACTAGAAAACGATTCTACTGCATTTACAGAACTGTATAGTGTGGGCTCAAAACTATTTAAGAGCTTTCCTTAAAATTCACTATCTTTGCAATAACTATATAAAAATAAAAGCATGGATGAAGAAAAAGTTCCATTTGGAGAAAAACTTATAGGAGCATTAGGACCTATTATGTCCGGTATTCAACTTTTAGGATCTGGTTTCCAAATCGCACAAGCAATTGATGCTAAGAAAAAACAACGTGATGCAGAAAGAGCTGCAAAAGTAGCGTTAAGTCAAGCTAAAAGTAAGTTAGCTGTAAATAGATTAGAAGGTGTTCAGTTACCGTTAGATGCATACGAAGCTGCGATGAGAGAAACCACTGCACAACAAATGCAATCTTTAGAAGGTCTTAGAGAAGCTGATGCAAGATCTTTAGCTGCAGGTGTAGGTAAACTACAAATGGCAGGAGATATTGCTACAGAAAGAACTAGAAGACAAATGGAGCAGGCTATAACTCAAAGAGAAGAAGCTATAGCTAAAGAACAGTCTAGAATAGATGCAACTTTAGCAACTTTAGATTTAGAAGAAGCAGCAGGAGCGCAAGCTGAGGCGGCACAAAGAGAAGAGCAATTTGCTAGAGGTTTATCTGGTGGTATTGCCGGATTAGGATCTGCAGTACAAACACTATATGGAGACAGTGACTTATATCAGTCTAGACAAAACGAACTAAAAGCGGCGAGTAAATTGCAAGAACAAGGAAAAATATCTGCTGATTTAAACGCAAGACAAGCTAGAAGGCAAATGTTAGAGATGGGGTATACACCTAAAGAAATTATGGATCTTGCAGAAGGAAAGCCTCTAATAAAAAGCGATATAACTGGCGACACAAGTGGACTAAAGGCGATTTTCTAAAATATGGCAACGTACTATAAATATAAAGAAAGAGATCTAGACAAGTCTATGATTGATTGGAGTGGTTTAACTAAAACCATTTCTGATAATCTATTAAAAGAGAAGGCTGATAGAGAGAAAAGAAAGTTTGAGCTTGAAGAAAGCTATCAAGAACAGTTACAAAAAATTAACGAATACGAGCAGGGAGTAGACCCAACAGCTAATGAGTTTGCAATGAAGCAAGCCCAACAAGCTAGAGATTTTTTAATGGAAAACCATAAGCTTATGAAAGCTGGGTTGAGACCTGTTAACGATTCTAAACTTATTAAACAACGTGTTGGAGATACGTGGTCCACACTTAGTAATTCATTAAAAACTTATAACGAAAACTTTAAAAGACTTAGTGAGTTAGACGGCAAAGGAAACGAAGCTGTACTAAAAGCTATGTCAGATCAATTAGATTTAAAAGGTAAACAAATATACTACGATCCAAATACTGGAGCTGGTTACTATGTTAACGTAGATGGTCAAGGGAAAATAGATATGAATACAGCTCTTCCTGTAAAAGCTCTTACTAACATACAACACCAAGAGTTTGAGACTATAGATGTAAACGCTGAAGCAGCTAAGGTTGCCCAGAACGCAGCACAATGGAAAACATTTTTAACGTCAACTACAGATATAAAGGATGCTAGACTTAATCCTAATTATAAAAGCTGGATAGACAATACAACAAACAGTGCATTAAGTTCTAATGAAAAGGTAGCCTCTGTTCTTATGGACTATCTAGGAATAGAGTATAACACAGATGGTACGCCAAGTAAAAGAAGTGTTAGTTATCAAAGAGTTAAGGAATATGGTCCAAACGGTGAGCTTATAATGGAAGATGTTACTGTGGATGTTGGAGATGTAGAAATGAAGTTCAACCCTAAGTCAGGTAAACTAGAACCACAGCTTACAGATAAGCAAAAGAAGTATGCAGAGGATGCGTATAAAAATGCTATAGAAATAAATGTTGCTAGAGAGGCCTCTAAGGATTATGTAAGACCTATTAAAGATACTCCAGGGGAAGCAACAGATAAGTCTAATACAACAATTATAGATGACTTTGTTCTTAGAGGACAATACTCAGGTTTAAAAGCTTTATTACAAAATGTTGCAAGTGATGTTCAACTTTCTCCAGATGGAGATAAACTTACTGTTATAAAGAAAGATGGCACAGCTGTCCCTATACAACTAAAAAATGCAGACGGAAGTAATGTTCCTTCTAGAGACGTAGGTGTTTCAATTGCAGGAATAATTGATCCTAAGTTTGCAGGAACATATAGAAATCAATCAAAAGCATCCACAAGTCAAGGAGTAAACTCAGGTGTATACGACAATACAATTTATGACGAGCTTTCAAGACAGGTTTCATTGTCACCTGAACAAATACAAGGTCTTGACAATGTCATGTTACCAAAACAAGTAGATGATGGGTTTGGTGGTGTTACAATAGTTAGGGCAACCCCTCAACAAATTAATGCTCAATTGACTAGCGTAGGAAAATCTTTAGGGTTAGATCCTAATTTATTTAAAATTGTTAAAGATCCGTTTACAAATATAGAATCTATATATTATGATAACGAAGAAATAGGGGTTGTTACGGAAACTACAGGAACACAATTAGCACAAAAATTATCAGGATTAGCTGCTGAAGGTGGCGCACCAATACCAGAATAACATATGAACGAGTATTTATTAAATCTTTACAACTGGATATCAAGCAAAGATTCTAACTTTGCCTCTAGAGCTACACCCGAAAAGTTTGTAGAAAAGATGGAGAACGATGCTAGTTATAATGCTAGTATACATAAATGGATATCAAGTAAGGACGGAATGTTCAGTCAAAAATCTCCATTAAATGTTTTTCAAGAAAAGACATTAAAAAAAAAAAGATTTACCTGTCGTTTCTTCTTCTCAAAAGGACGTTACGGAGCCTGTATCAACGGACGCTGGTTCATTGGTATCTCCAGAAAAGATTAAGGGTATCTATGATTACTTCGAAAGAAAAGATATAACAAAAGAAAAACTAGATCAAGACTTAAACCTTCAAGCTGCTATAGATAGTGGTGTAATTACAGATCAAGATTTAATAAACGCTGGACTAAAAGATCCTGATGTGGTTTCTTCTATAAATGTTTTAGATGAAAGATCTAAACAAGAATCTATAAATAAAATATCTTCCTTAAGACAAAAGACTAAAGAAGAGATAGACCTTGCTATAAACCAACAAAAGTTAAATATACCTTATAGATATGAAGAGTTAGCGTCAGAGGATGGTTTTGTAGATGATGTTTATGGAGAAGCTGAGTTGGCTTTACTTAATATTAACGCAAAAGATTTTGATGGTTTCTTAGAGGAAAAAGGATATAAAAAAGATTTTATAAAAAAACAAAAAGAAGGTCTGTTTAAAAGAACATACGGTTCAGCTCAAGATCCTAAGCTTGGATATGAGTTAGAAAAAATGAGATTATTAAATCTTTATGTAGCCGAACAAATAAACAGAGATATAGACAATCAAAAGTTAGAAAAACAAAAAGAAACAGGTGTAGATCCAGACTTTACAAAGGATAAGTTTAATTTTAGACCATCAAAAAGCAACGTAAACACAAACCTTTTAAATTCTTATTATGAAAAAGAGATGCCTTATCTCACTAAAAAATTAAAAGAGACTGAGGCTGAGAATATAAAGCTATATCAAGATTATAAAGACGGAGGAATCGGTGCAGGTACGTTTATGGGTACTGTTGTTAACGAGGGATGGAAAGGAATTGAAAGTAGAATACAAGGACTATCAGCGTCTTTTTATGGAACATTAGGCAAAACAGGTATTGATTACTTTAAGAATATGGCCGAAGCAACTAGGATGCAGATGGACCAAGAAAAACTTCTCAGCGTAGACAACTTGTCTTATGTATCTGTAAGTGGTAAAAAAATAAATGTAGACGGAACTAACTACTTAGTAGACGATAATGGAAATATATACGATGTAGATACTAAAATACAAGTTGATCAATTTTTAAATCCTGATGAAAATAAAAATATAGTATCAAAAGCATATAATGAAGGTATTGAATCAAGAAGTTTTAGTACAAGAGGTACAGTGTTTCAATCGGCAAACGTTATAGGAGACATGGTTGTTCAGATAGCACTTACAGGTGCGACAGGGAAAGCATTAGCTGCAGGAGCAGGTTATAA
>Ga0247592_1000049_pt1 | contig 13999 bp, 1 predicted proteins | sample 54RmetaT_FD_186106 | JGI IMG/M metagenome (GOLD analysis project Ga0247592, IMG submission 186106) | Metatranscriptome of seawater microbial communities from Monterey Bay, California, United States - 54R (Metagenome Metatranscriptome) | ecosystem: Environmental > Aquatic > Marine > Coastal...
ATTCCCCCCGGAAAACACATAAACCAGAAATTATAAAAAAAGTAAATTATTTACTTATCATAAGTATTTACTTATAGAAAAGGTTAGAGTTCCCGGTTTTCCATAAAATGGATCGCCGTCGATCCGAATCCACCAAGATTCAAGGTCGTAAACAGTCTTTGACACAAGGCTTGGCCCTTCAAGAATCAATCAAAGAAAAACAACAACGCTACAAAGAAGAACGTGAAGAAAGATCTCCTCGAATCAGTGCTCCCATCAAATGGCTCATTGTCGGTGCCGCAGACTATTTTAACATCGATGCACAAAAGATTACAGATTTCATTCTTGATTCGGAAGATCAAGTTGCTCTAATCGAATCTTTTATTAGCAAAAAAGGTAATAGAACTGTCATGTTTATGCGACAAGAAGGAGAATGTCCTAAAATGGAATCTGGACGAATTTTTCCAAGTTCTTCGAAAAAAGAAAATGGACTTTGTGATAAAGTTTTAGTAACGGATGGTAAAAGCACTCGATTGCAAGCAGAAGGCCAAATTTATTACTACGCTCGAGTCAAACCTGATGTGGCAATTACTACACGAAATGTAGCCGAAGAAACAGTTTCAGGTGTTCTTGATCCATCCAAGTTCGGTGGCTCAATACTTCTAGCCTTGGAAGATTCCCTAAGAAACGTCTTTTTACCAGCTCTAAGACAATACGAAAATTGGGGAAAACTCAAAGGTTCTCGAGAAGGACAAACCCAAATCATTAAATTCAGAGCTAAACTAGAAAACAATGTCAATTATCTTGCTTCTGCTGATCGACACACCAAAAATGTCATTTACTTGAAAGCTGGACCTGATGCTGATATTTTAGAAACAATCAAGGATGCTAATGCCCAAAAAGAGATGGCTACCAAGCCTGAAAAAGTTAAGATTATTGAAGATTTGGTCAGAGATGAGTGGTGCCAGCAGTTGAATCAGGTTTTAGCCGAGTCAGATCAGATGAGGAAGGAAGCTGATGATACTGGACCGATGGCTGAATTGGATCATTGGAGAGGCCTATCCGCTCGCTTCAATTTCATCCTCGAACAAATCAGATCCGATCGAATCAAACGATGTCTCTATGTTCTAGGATTCGCAAAATCTAAAATCGTCAAAAAATTCATCGACTACGAAGGAAAAGTTACCGACGTAGCCAACGAAGCCAAAGACAATGTAAAATTTCTAACCGAACTGGAAGAAGTGTGTATCCCATTATATTACACTGACCCAGATCTTATGCGAGACTGTATACCATCATTGGTCTCAGTGGTTACAAATATCCATAACATCTCTAGATATTTTAATACTAGTCAAAAATTGACCTCATTGTATGTAAAAGTAACGAATCAAATGGTCAACTCTTGTAAACAGTATATTACCGATAATGGTCTGAATCGAATTTGGGACCAAACTCCCGAAAAAGTCATAGAAAAAATTGGTAAGGTGAAACAACTTAGTAAAACGTACAAAAGTAATTTTGTTGAAAACCAGTCAAAAATCAACGCAGAATGCTCAGAAATGTACATTTTCGGTAAATTAGATCAGTTTTGCAAACGACTTGATAAGATAAAAATGTTGATTGATACGATTCAGGAATACTCCATCCTACAAACTTCGAAAATCGAAGGTATAGAAGTTATCTCTGCCAAGTTTCAAACTTTGGTTTCCAACACTAAAAAGAAGCCTTATGATATTCTAGAAACCAGAAATGTCAAAAAAGAATTTGAAAAGGATTTCGATGTTTTCCAAGATCAATTGAGAGGAATTAATGATCAAATTTTAGGATTTATGGATGATTCGATTGACAAGGTCAAGACTTCTACCGGTACTATGGATTTGATGCAAAGGTTTAAAAATTTAAACTTGAATTTTATGGAAGACGTTATTCGTCAAAAATATATGGTTGTTATAGAACGCTATCACAAAGAACTCGATAGAATTCAAAAACACTACGAAAATAGTCACAAAATGCCACCATACCCCAACAACTACCCAGATTTGGCTGGTAAAATCTGCTGGTCAAGACAACTAATTGAAATGATTCAAAAATCTGATCGAATCAATGACGAATGCGAAGAAATGGGATTGAAATTGCGAGATTTCACCGAAGGTCGAAAAGTCATCAAGCAACGAAACAAGCTTATCATGGTTTTATTGGAATATGAATTAATTCAAAAAAGAAAGTGGGGAGAATCAATTGAAGAAGTCAAGCAAGGTATTCAAGCTACTTTGTTAGTTAGTCAAAATGAAAAGTTGTTCGTAAATTGGGACCCCAAGATCTCTGAAATAGCGTCTTCCGTGTCTATTATGAAGCGTCTGGATATCGAAGTTACTGATGTCGCAGAACAAGTTTTCAAAAAGATAAATTACTACAAAAAAGTTCGACAGCGATTAGAAGACATTGTCGTTAATTATGATACTCTAAGATTGACCGTACCTCAAATTTTCTTAGATGTTATGCAATGTCATATTACCCGAGTAAAAAATGAAATAAGACAAGGTACGTTACTGGTCACTTGGCAAAGTCTCAATCACGATTTCTTCTTCAATAATGTTGACTCTGCTTTAGGAAGACTTCAATTGATCATGAAAAAAGTAATCGACTTGAAAGAAGCTCGAATAGATAAAGACTTGAAATCCATCTCAGAAGAATTTATTATTGATTTGCCTGAAGAAGCTGTCACTTTGGAGACGTTTGTCGAAGCTCATAATGGGATCGCTGATGAAGCTGGCCATAGACTTAATAAAATCTCTGAAAAGATCCGAATTGCTGTTATAGAACTTTTGAAATATTTTGCTCAGGAGGCTGATATGATGGATAATTTGACAGACTCGAATGTTTCAGAAGAGACTGAAGCTTTTAAATTATTGTTGGACGATATTTTTAACCACTTTAGAGAACGATTGCGAGAGTCACTTTGTAAATGTATCAAATTCAATTTGGAAATTTTGAAAAAGCGAGTTTTTTATCGAGGTCAAAAATCTTCTGAACGTTCCGAGTATGGTACTGCTCCCTTATTTTTAGCCAACATCAATTTGCAAATTCCAAACGTTGTATGCGTTCCCAATCTCGATGAAATCCAATCTTCCTTATCCAATGTCTGCCAAGAAATCGTTGGCTGTTCTAGATATGTCCAAAGATGGAATAAACCAGAATGGGCCATCCTAAAGACTCCTAAAACATCGAATATTTCCATTTTTGCTGAAGACCAAACTGAACCAGAGGATGTTTTGGTTGATCAGCCTACTTATTTTAAGGCTATTAATGATAATAAAGATTTATTGAAATTAGTTCAAATGGTTGGATCGGCTGTCAATGCGGTGAGGGAACCAATTTCGACTTGCACTCAGAAATACAACCACTTTAAAGAATTGTGGATGGAAGATCGAGAACAAATGGTCGTTACTTTTAAAGAAACTCAACCATTGCTGACTGATTGGAAACAAAAAATCCAATATTATGACAATCTGTCTGAAAGCATTGAAGAATTGACAACCTCAAGTAACATTGGCGCATTTATTCTAGATGCCTCCAACTGCAAAGAAAGTCTGTTAGTCGAAACTAGATCCTGGAAAGTTGAACTTTGTAGAAATTTGAATTCTGAATACAAATCTAAAATGGAAGAAATGTTCACCTTTTTTGATGAACAACAAAGAGCCTTGTCTAGAAACGTAGAAGATCTCGATGACGTTAAATTAGTGATGACCTCTTTGGAGTCGATCAGACACAAATTTCTTGATATTGACAACAACTTGGGTCCAATTGAGGAATGCTACAACATGTTGAATCGTTTTGAAATTCAAATCGATCAAGAAGAATCGAACATGGTGGATTCCTTGCGATACGCTTGGAAAAAACTTCAAAGCAAAGAAAAATCTGTTCAAGAACATCTCATCGAAGTCCAAGGCCCTTACCATGAAGATCTGGTCAATAAAATTGAACAATTCCAAAAAGATACCGATCACTTTGAAGACGATTACAACACTCAAGGTCCGATGGCTCCTGGAATCACTCCGCAAGAAGCTTCTGATCGATTGGCCATTTACCAAACTAAATTTGATGATTTGTGGCGTAAATTTAACACCTATAACGCAGGTGAAACACTATTTGGTTTGAAAAACAACGATTATCCAATGGTTCAAGCAGTCAAAAAAGAACTCGGTCTGTTACAAAAATTATATGGTCTTTATAACGCCGTTATGAATTCTATTAATGGTTATTACGATATTTTATGGACTGATGTTGACATCGAAGCTATCAACAATGAAATTTTGGAATTTCAGAATAAATGCCGAAAATTGCCCAAAGCTTTGAAAGAATGGCAAGCTTATATCGATTTGCAAAATAAAATTGACGACTTTTCCGAATGTTGTCCTATTTTGGAATTGATGACCAATAAAGCTATGATGAGAAGACATTGGGACCGTATTGAGAACTGTACCAAACATAAATTTGAAGTTGAAAATGAAAATTTTCAATTGCGAAATATTATGGAAGCCCCAATTTTAGAGCATAAAGAAGATCTTGAAGATATTTGTATCTCTGCTGTCAAAGAAAAAGATATCGAAGCCAAGTTAGCTATTGTTGTCAATGATTGGTCAGGTAATGAACTTTACTTTTCCAACTTCAAGTCTAGAGGTGAACTTTTGTTAAAAGGCCAAGAAACTTCGGATACCATCGCTTTGATGGAAGACTCTCTCATGGTCTTATCTTCATTGATGAGTAATCGTTACAATGCCCCGTTCAAGAAGGATATTCAGTCATGGGTTCAAAAATTGTCGAATACTACTGATATTATTGAGCAATGGTTGATTGTCCAAAATCTTTGGGTCTATCTTGAAGCAGTCTTCGTTGGAGGTGATATCGCCAAACAATTGCCGCAAGAAGCAAAAAGATTTGCCAACATCGATAAGAATTGGGTTAAAATTATGGCTCGAGCTAGAGAAATTCCAAATGTCGTAAAATGTTGCGTAGGTGATGAAACCATGGCTCAAATTTTGCCGCATTTATTGGAGCAACTTGAATCTTGCCAAAAATCATTGACCGGTTACTTGGAACAAAAACGATTGGTATTCCCTCGATTTTTCTTCATTTCCGATCCTGCTCTTTTAGAAATTCTTGGTCAAGCTAGTGACTCCCATACCATTCAATCCCATTTACTTGGTATTTTTGAAAACGTCGCCGAAGTTACCTTCCACGATAAAGAATACAATAAAATCATGGCCTATTCTTCCAAAGAAGGTGAAACTGTTATGCTAGATAACCCAGTCAATGCCCAAGGCAACGTCGAATTGTGGCTAGGGGACTTGTTGAGAAATCAGCAAGGTTCGTTGCACTCTGTTATTCGAGCTGCTAATGGCACCGTTTTGGATCCTGCTGGTTTTGATTTGATGCAATTTTTGTCTGATCAACCGGCACAGGTTGGTTTGATTGGTATCCAGATGCTATGGACTTATTATGCCGAGGAAGCGTTGAAAAACTGTCGATCTGATAAGAAAGCCATGGCCAATGCCAAGAAAAGATTTGACGATATTTTGAATGCATTGATTGATTACTGTACCACTGAATTATCTAAATTTGATCGAATCAAGTTTGAGACTTTGGTTGTTATTCACGTCCATCAAAAAGATATCTTTGATGAGTTAATCGCTGCCAATATTCGAACTCCTCTAGAATTTGATTGGCTGAAGCAAGCTAGATTCTACTTTGATCATGATAAAGACCAAACGATTGTCTCTATCACTGATGTCAACTTTATTTACCAAAATGAATTTATCGGTTGCTGTGATCGACTTTGTGTTACACCGTTGACTGATAGATGCTACATTACCTTAGCGCAGGCCCTTGGTATGTCTATGGGCGGAGCTCCTGCTGGCCCTGCCGGGACAGGTAAAACTGAGACCACTAAAGATATGGCCAGGTGTCTTGGTAAATATTGTGTTGTCTTCAATTGTTCCGATCAGATGGACTTTAGAGGTCTCGGACGTATTTACAAAGGTTTAGCTCAATCTGGTTCCTGGGGTTGTTTTGATGAATTTAATCGAATCGATTTGCCTGTCTTGTCCGTCGCTGCCCAACAGATTTATATCGTTTTGCAAGCTAGAAAAGAGAAGAAAACCAATTTTATTTTTACCGATGGTGATGATGTTTCATTGAACCCAGAATTTGGTTTGTTTATTACTATGAACCCAGGTTATGCCGGTCGACAAGAATTGCCAGAAAATTTAAAAGTCCAATTTAGATCTGTAGCTATGATGGTTCCTGATCGACAAATTATTAAAAGAGTCAAGTTAGCTTCTTGTGGTTTCCGAGAAAATGAATTGCTGGCTGCCAAGTTTTTTACTTTGTACAAGCTTTGTGAACAGCAATTGACCAAACAGGTCCATTATGATTTTGGGCTAAGAAATATTTTATCCGTCTTGCGTACCTTGGGTACTGTCAAAAGAGCCAGGCCTGGTGATCCCGAATCTTTCATCGTTATGCGAGTCCTTCGAGATATGAATTTATCAAAATTAGTAGATGAAGATGAACCGCTATTTATGTCTTTGATTGATGATTTGTTCCCAGGAATCGTCTTGGAAATTGTCACCTATGACGATTTAAATACTGCCATGGAAAAGATTATTGACCAAATGGGTATGATTAACTATCCTCCTTGGAGATTGAAAGTTGTCCAATTATATGAAACCCAAAATGTCCGTCACGGTATGATGGCTTTAGGACCATCTGGTGCTGGTAAGACCATTTGTATAAGAACTTTATTAAAATGTATGACCGAAATGGGTAGGCCCCATAAAGAAGTCAGAATGAATCCCAAGGCTATCACTGCCCCACAGATGTTTGGCCGACTTGATGTTGCAACTAATGATTGGACCGATGGTATCTTTTCAACTTTATGGCGAAGATCTCATAAAACTAAGAAAGGAGACTATATGTGGCTCATTTTGGATGGACCAGTAGATGCTGTCTGGATTGAAAATCTAAATTCTGTCTTGGATGATAACAAAACTTTAACTTTAGCCAATGGTGATCGAATTCCAATGGCACCTAATTGCAAAATTCTGTTTGAAGTCCATAATATCGATAATGCTTCGCCGGCGACCGTCTCGAGAAATGGTATGGTCTTTATGTCTGCTTCTGTTATGGGTTGGAGACCTTTGGTTGACGGTTGGCTTTTGACCAGAAAAGTGGTTGAACGAGACCCTATCAATAAGTTTGTATCAAATATGATTTACGATCTTTATCTTTATTCGATTCAAAGCTTGAACCCCAAAATGATCTTGCTTGAATGTAATTATATCAAACAATTCTGCAACCTTATGGACGGTCTATTAGCCTCGGAAGATCAAGATCCTCAAAGTGAAAATCACATAAATAAACTAGTTGTCATGGCTCTGATGTGGTCTATCGGTGCCGTCTTAGAATTGGACGAGCGATTGAAGTTGCAAATTTGGATGTTCAACAAAAATTCTACATTAGATGACAGTGAAAAATTACAATTTCCATCTTTGGGTAATGATGAAACCATTTTTGAATATCTCGTCGATGAATCCGGTAACTGGAAACATTGGAATACTCGTGTAGAAACCTACGAATATCCTCTCGAAGGACCTGCACCATTTTATGCCGATATTCTTATTCCAAATGTCGATAACATCCGAACAAACTTTTTGATCGATACAATTTCCAAACAAGAAAAGGGTGTCCTTCTTATTGGTGAACAAGGTACTGGTAAAACTGTCATGATCAAAGGTTTCTTGAATAAATTGAATCCTGAAGATCACATGAGTAAAGCTTTTAATTTTTCTTCTGCTACCGAGCCAGGTATGTTTCAGCGAACTATCGAATCTTATGTTGATAAACGAATGGGTTCTACTTATGGTCCACCGGCTGGAAGAAAGATGACTATTTTTATCGACGATATCAATATGCCAGTAATTAACGAATGGGGTGATCAGATTACTAATGAAATTGTCCGACAAATGATGGAAACTAATGGTATGTACTCTTTGGAAAAACCTGGTGATTTTACTACAATTGTCGATATTCAGTTTATTGCTGCCATGATTCATCCAGGAGGAGGACGAAATGATATTCCGGAAAGATTGAAACGACAATATTCGGTTTTCAACTGTTCATTGCCTTCAAATCAATCTATTGATAAAATCTTTGGTACCGTCTCTAGATGGTTTTCTGTTGAACGAAACTTTAGTCAAGAAATTGTTGATTTAGTTCCGAAATTAGTTCCCGCTTCTCGAGTCCTATGGCAATGGACTAAAATCAAGATGTTGCCCACACCGGCTAAATTTCACTATATCTTTAACTTGAGAGATCTGTCACGGGTTTGGGAAGGTATGCTTCATATTCAGCCCTCTGAGTGCCCTGACCGAGAAACTGTTTTAGACTTATGGACTCACGAAATGCAACGAGTTATTGCTGATCGATTTACTACCGCTGAAGATCTGGTTTGGTTCGATGAACATTTAGCAAAGTGTGTCAAAGAAAACGTTGATCCCGATTTGGCTGAATCTATGAACTTGATGCCATTATTTGTTGATTTCATGCGTGATGCTCCCGAACCTACAGGTGAAGAAGATGAAGACGCTGACTTGGATGCTCCCAAGATCTATGAGCGAGTCGAAGGTCTTAACTTGTTGAAAGAGAAATTGGAAGGATATCTTGAAATGTACAATGAGTCTATTCGAGGAACTGGTATGGATATTGTGTTCTTCAAGGATGCAATCATGCATTTATTAAAAGTGTCACGAGTTATTCGAACTCCCCGAGGTGCTGCTATGCTCGTAGGTGTTGGTGGTTCTGGTAAACAGTCCATGACCAAATTAGCTTCCTACATTGCTGGCTACAAAGTTTTCCAGATCCAATTATCAAGAACCTATAATCTTACCAACTTTGGTGAGGATCTCAAATATCTTTATAAAGAAGCTGGTGAAAAAGGTAATGGCATGTCTTTTATTTTGACCGATATGGACATCAAAGAAGAAGGTTTTCTTGAATATTTGAATAATGTTCTTTCTTCGGGTGAAGTTTCTGGTCTTTTTGCTAAAGATGAAATTGATGAAATTACTGGTAATCTTATTCCGGTTATGAAAAGTGAGTTTCCCAGGGTGCCACCTACTGCTGAGAATTTATACAACTATTTTATTGCAAGAGCTAGAAGTAACTTACATATCGTTTTATGTTTCTCACCGGTTTCTGCCCAATTCAGAGCTCGTGCCTTGAAGTTTCCAGGAATTTTCTCTGGTTGTACAATGGATTGGTATATGAAATGGCCACAAGAAGCTTTGATTGCTGTATCTGGTCACTTTCTTCATAAATTTCCCATGATTTGCACCGAAGAAATTAAAAAAAATGTTGTCGATATCATGGGTCAAATCCACCACACAGTGGGCGCTACCTGCAACGAGTACTTTGAACGATATAGACGAAGAACCCATGTTACACCCAAATCTTACTTGTCCTTTTTAGCTGGTTTTCTGGCCATCTACAAAGAAAAACATGAACATTTGGCTAATTTGGAAGATCGTATGAATACTGGTTTAGATAAACTGTTAGAAGCTGGAGAATCTGTGGCTACACTTTCTGAAGAACTTGTAGTCAAAGAAAAAGAACTTGCTATCGCTTCAGCAGAAGCAGATATTGTCTTAGCAGAAGTCACAGTTTCTTCAGAAGCTGCTCAAAAGGTTAAAACTGCTGTATTAGAGGTTAAAAATCGAGCCCAAGCTCTTGTCGATGAAATTAATGCCGACAAAGCTGTAGCCGAAGGAAAATTGGCTGCTGCGAAGCCCGCCTTGGAAGCTGCCGAAGCTGCGCTAAATACGATCAAGGCCGCAGATATTTCGACTGTAAGAAAATTGGCTAAACCGCCGCATTTGATTATGAGAATTATGGATTGCGTATTGATTTTATTTCAAAAGAAAGTTGATCCAGTTATTTGTGACCCAGATCGACCGGTCAATAAGCCTTCTTGGGCTGAAGCTTTAAAATTGATGTCACAGTCCAATTTTCTGTCTGGTCTACAACAATTCAACAAGGATACAATCACTGAAGAATGTGTTGAACTTCTCGAGGACAATTACTTTTCCCATGAAGATTATACATTCGAAAATGCCAAAAAAGTTTGTGGTAATGTCGCCGGTCTAGCCGGTTGGACAAAAGCTATGGTCTCCTTCTACTCTGTCAATAAAGAAGTCTTACCTTTGAAAGCAAATTTGGCCAAACAAGCCGTCAAACTTGAAGTTGCCCAAACTGAATTAGCTGAAGCCCAAGCAGAACTTGATGCCAAACAAGCTGAACTTGATATCGTACAAGCTAAGTTTGACAAAGCCATGTCTGAAAAACAAACTTTGCTGGATGATGCTGATTCTTGTAGACGAAGAATGACTGCTGCTACTGCTCTTATCGATGGTCTAGGAGGTGAAAAGGTTCGTTGGACCGCTCAAAGTAAAATGTTCGCAGAACAAATTAGAAAATTGGTTGGCGATGTTATTTTGGCTACTGGGTTTCTGTCTTACTGTGGTCCTTTTAACCAGGAATTTAGAAATTATTTATTGAAAGAATGCTGGGAAAGTGAAATGAAATCCATCGGTATCCCTTATACCGATGGACTTGATCTTATCGAAATGTTGACTGATTCCGTTCAAATCGGTGCATGGCAACTTGAAGGTCTACCGACTGATGATTTATCTATACAAAATGCTATTATTGTTACAAAAGCTTCGAGATATCCATTATTGATCGATCCTCAGGGGCAAGCCAAGACATGGATCAAGAAACGTGAAGGCTCCAATCATTTACAGGTTACTACTTTGAATAACAAATACTTTAGAACTCACCTTGAAGACAGTTTATCTCTAGGTAATCCCTTACTTATTGAAGACGTCGCTGAAGAATTGGACCCTGCCCTAGACAACGTTTTGGAAAAGAATTTCATCAAGTCTGGATCTACCTTCAAAGTAAAAGTTGGTGACAAAGAATGCGATGTGATGAATGGTTTCAGATTGTACATAACTACCAAGCTTCCTAATCCGAAATATACCCCAGAAATTTCTGCGAGAACTTCTATTATTGATTTCACTGTCACAAGTAAAGGTCTCGAAGATCAATTGCTTGGACGTGTCATTCTCGCTGAGAAACAAGAGTTAGAAGCAGAACGAGTCAAACTTATGGAAGAAGTCACAAATAATAAAAAGAAAATGAAAGAACTTGAAGATAACTTGCTATACAAATTAACATCTACTAAGGGTTCACTTGTCGATGACGAATCTCTGATTATTATGTTGGCAAATACCAAAGAAACTGCTGCGGAAGTATCAGAACAGCTAGCAGTTGCTGATGAAACTAATATTAAAATTAATCAGGCAAGAGAAGAATTTAGGCCTGTCGCTGAGAGAGGCTCCATTTTGTACTTTGTCATTTGCGATATGTCTATGGTTAATTGTATGTATCAAATTTCTTTGAGCCAATTTTTGGAAATTTTTGACATGTCTTTGGCTAAATCCACTAAATCACCAATTACTCAAAAGCGTATTACCAATATTATCGACTTTGCATCAGTAGCTGTTTTCAAGTATACTTGCCGAGGTTTATATGAAAATGATAAACTTTTGTTCACGTTATTGATGACTCTGAAGATTGATTTACGAAAAGGAGCTGTAAAACAACCAGAATTCCAATGTTTGATCAAGGGTGGTGCTGCTTTAGATCTTAAATCATGTCCTCCTAAGCCTGCCAAATGGATTCTAGATATGACTTGGTTGAATTTGGTCCAACTTCAGAAATTGCCTGAATTTAGAGAAATTTTGAACCAGATTTCGAGGAATGAAAAGCAATGGAAACAATGGTTCGATTCGGATGCACCAGAAGAAGAGCAGATTCCAGATGGTTACTCTGCTTCGTTGGATACCTTCAGGAAACTTTTGTTAGTCCGATCCTGGTGTCCTGATCGAACTATGCCCCAAGCCAGAAGATATATTGCCGACTCTATGGGCCCAGTATACGCTGAAGCTGTCATCTTAGATCTCGACACAATGTTGGCCGAGTCAACAATTAGGGTTCCCATGATTTGTTTACTTTCCATGGGTTCAGATCCTACGAATCAAATTTGCGACTTTGCCAAAAAGCAAAAATTGGAATGCCGATGTATCTCTATGGGTCAAGGTCAGGAAGTACACGCCCGAAGATTGATTTCTATGTCGATGCAAAATGGCGGTTGGGTAATGTTGCAGAATTGCCATTTAGGCTTGGACTTTATGGACGAACTTCTTGAAACCATGCAAACAGCTGATGCAAAAACTACCAACGAAAGTTTTAGAGTGTGGATCACTACTGAGCCACATCCTTTATTCTCGATTACTATGCTGCAATCTTCCATCAAATTTACAAATGAGCCGCCCCAAGGTGTCAAAGCAGGTCTAAAACGAACCTTTTCAGGATATTCCCAAGAAACGCTCGATTTGAACGCTCTTAACTTTTGGAAGCCTTTGATTTATGCCGTTGCATTCTTACATACTACTGTCCAGGAAAGAAGAAAGTTTGGTCCCTTAGGCTGGAACATTCCTTACGAGTTCAACTCTTCAGATCAAACTGCTACGGTCCAATTCATTCAAAACCATTTAGACGATTTAGATGCTAAACGAGGTATTCAATGGCAATGTCTTAGATATATGATCGGTGAAGTCCAATATGGTGGCCGTGTCACTGATGATTTTGATAAACGATTACTGAACACCTTTTCTAAATGCTGGTTTGGACCCGAAATGTTTGACGATAAATTCTGCTTCTTCAAAGGTTATCCGATCGCCAAATATAAGACCACCACAGAAATTATGGATAGCATTGAAGGTATGAGTTTAGTAGATTCTCCAGAAGTATATGGACTTCACCCCAATGCTGATATTACTTTTCAGACAAATACTGCTAAAGAAATTTTGGACATGATTGTTAACATTCAACCTAAAGATGGTGGTGGAGGAAGCGGTGAAACTCGAGAGTCTGTGGTATATCGACAATGTGACGAAATGCTAGAAAAAATGCCAGTTGACTATGTTCCACACGAAGTTAGAGCTAGAATTAAGAAAATGGGTTCCCAAAAATCCCTAAACATTTTCTTGAAACAAGAAATCGATCGAATGCAAAAGGTCATTACTTTAGTAAGAATGACTCTTAACGATTTGAAATTGGCCATCGATGGTACGATCATTATGTCTGAAGATCTAACTGATGCTCTCGATAATATCTTTGACGCTAGGGTTCCAAACAAATGGCGAAAGATTTCTTGGGCCTCTTCAACTCTTGGTTTCTGGTTTACCGAACTGTTGGAAAGAGATATTCAATTTAAATCTTGGATTTTCACCGAACGTCCTAGCGTCTTTTGGATGACTGGATTCTTCAATCCCCAAGGTTTTCTAACTGCTATGCGACAGGAAGTGACTCGAAGTCACAAAGGTTGGGCTCTTGATGCTGTTATTTTACACAATGAAATGACCGCTAAATACAGAGAAGAAATCACTGGTCCTCCAAGTGAAGGTGTCTATGTTCAAGGATTATACTTGGATGGTGCTGCTTGGGATCGTAAAAGCATGCGCTTGATAGAATCTTCACCAAAGGTCTTGTTTGTACCCTTGCCTGTAGTCCATGTATATGCTATAAATTCATCCACCGTTAAACCTGAAAGTTTGACAAAGGGAATGTATCAGTGTCCAGTTTACAAAAAACCATGCAGAACGGATTTAACTTTTATTACTTGTCTCTGGTTGAAATCAGGAGATTCTCCTGCCGATTTTTGGTGTATGCGAGGTGTTGCTCTATTGTGTGATATCAAGTAAACGATCGAATATTTTTATTTTTGAAGATTTATTTTCGGTTTTTTATGTAACTTTTCAACTTGTTATTCGTTAAAAAATTTCTTGACTTGTTTTTTTCCAAATCTTACATCTTTTTTCCGTAAATAAAAATTCAC
>Ga0247592_1000052_pt1 | contig 13906 bp, 26 predicted proteins | sample 54RmetaT_FD_186106 | JGI IMG/M metagenome (GOLD analysis project Ga0247592, IMG submission 186106) | Metatranscriptome of seawater microbial communities from Monterey Bay, California, United States - 54R (Metagenome Metatranscriptome) | ecosystem: Environmental > Aquatic > Marine > Coastal...
ATTTTCAGTTCTAAAAGAGCTAGATGGATGATGCAAATCATCGAAGATAGCTTTAGAATTAGCGACACGGAAATGAGTGATTTCCAAAAAGTAGAGAAAAATGAAGAATCTTTGAGGAGCTTTTTAGATGGACAAGGTTCCCGTAAATTCATGGTGTACCATTAAGTGGAGGATTTGCAAGGACATGAAGGTGGAAGAGAGGCAAATGCTGAACCATACTTATTTGTGACCCATGGTGATTAGGAGAGGTTGAAAGGGAAGGCAGTGGTGTTCATTAGGAACTTAGGGGAAATGGAAGGCAAGAAGGGAGTGAAGTTGGATGAAGACTAAGACTCGGAAGTGTTGTTTTTAGAAGTGAACTAGCAGGTGCTCATGTTCCTCAACAACAGTATGGAGTTGGTCTACCAGCAGTTCATTGAAAGGATGGACGAAAGTCAGTGGGACCAGTGCGAACACGAAAGTGTTGAAGAGTTCGTCAACCTCACCAAGAAGTTCGGCACTGAAGTCTAGCAAGCCATGAAGAGCATGGCTCCTGGACAAGAACAGTTCAGTCTTGACCCTGAAGAGTTGGCCAAGCACAGTCAGAATGAAAATGACAAAATGGCCTACTACGAAAAGAATTTTGTATAGTGGCTGAACAACATCAACGACCTTTTGAATGACGAAAAGGAAGAGAAGAAAGAGAACTTTGATGCTGGGCCATTGGTGGAAATCAACTACTGGAGGACCAGAATGCAGAAGATCACCACTTGGTGTGAACAGTTGAAGGGCAAAGACTTCAATATGGTCAAAAACGCATTCATCAGCAAAAGCAAACAACATGAGTTGAGCCAGAGAGGCATTGGCAATGAAAACATCAGCAAGCTACTCAACGACTACAACCGACTCGACTTGTCTCTCACTGACAAACTCAATGAGGCCAAGGACAACTTCAAGTACTTGTCCACTCTCGAAAAGTTCATTGAACCTTTGTATAAGGGCACTCCTGAACAGATTGAAGAGGCTCTGCCTGCTCTCATGAACACCATCAAGATGATCCACACCATTGCTAGGTTCTACAACACAGCAGACAAAATGACTGGACTCTTTATGAAGATCACCAACCAGATGATCACCAACTGCAAAAAACGCATTCTAGACGGCAAAAAGAGCGACGACATTTGGAACAGAGATCCTGCTGAACTCATCAAGGTCTTAGAGAGTTGCATCAAGTTGAACAAGGCCTACAAAGACAGTTACAAGGAAACCAAGGACAAAGTGGCCGAAATGCAGAGAGGCAGTGGACACACTCCATTCGACTTCACTGAAACACAGATATTCGGCAAATTCGACTTGTTGTGCAGAAGAGTCGCCAAGCTCATCGAAATATTCACCACTATCCAACAATTCCAGTCACTGGCCAAGCACAATTTGGAGAACATGGAAGAACTCACCAACAGTTTCCAAAACATCATCAAGGACTTCCAGAACAAAAGATATGACTTGATGGAATATTAATCGAACAACTTTGACTTGGAATACGTGAAGTTCACTGTGGAAATCCAAGGGCTAGACACTCGGCTGCAGTCCTTCATTGACGAAAACTTCAGCAGGTTCAGGAACATCGAGTACTCGATCAGACTGCTGCACAAATTCGAAAACACTCTGAAAAGAGACACTCTGAGACACTCGCTCACCAACAAGTACAACAGCATTCTCCAAACATATGCCACCGAACTGGACAACATCCAGAGGATCTTCTCCGAAAAGAGTGTCAACCCCAATGTGGTCAGGAACATGCCCAGCTATGCCGGCAAAATCATCTGGTCTAAACACTTGTTCCAGAAAATAACTGCCCCCATCAACCTTTTCCCGGAAAATCTGCTGAACTCCAACGAAATCAAGAAGTACTACGGCAGCTACAACAACCTTGGGAAACAATTGACCATTTATGAAATATTCCATTACCAGAAGTGGACAGCTGACATTGAAAAGAGCAAGGCTGCTTTGTAGGCCACTCTCATTGTCCGCTTTGAAGAAACCAAACACCTCATTGTTAACTTTGATGACCAGATTCTACAGTTGATCAGGGAAGCCAAGAGTCTAGACAGATTCGGAGTAGGCATTCCAGAGTCAGCCAGGATCATCCTCTTACAAGAGGAAAAGTTCAAATTGTATTACAATGAACTGGAATATGCCATTAAGGAACATTAGAGAATTATATAGAAAATAAAACCAATTACTAAAAACCTACTGGCTTCCCATTTGGAAGACCTAGAGTTGAAACTGAGACCAGGCATGGTGACCTTGACTTGGACCAGCATGAACATCGATAGTTACTTAGAACATGTACATGCAGGGTTGAACAAGTTAGAACAATTGATCATCAATGTTAATGACATCATCGAAAACAGAATAGAGAACAACCTCAAAGCAGTCAGCAAGATCCTTTTGGTCTCTCTACCTTCTGATTCCAATAAACCCTTGACTCTCGACTAGTTTGTCAGACTCCAAGAAGAATTCATTGTGACTAAAACCACCTACTTGATCAGCAAGAACCTGGAAGTGGAAAGGGCAGTGGATGACCTCCTCTAGACTATCATTCTCTATCCTCTAGATAGCCATGTCGACCCTATTCTCCCTGAAGAAACCAGGAGAATCAAGAGGTACTACTTCTGGTACTTGTACTAGGCACTGCTCAACTCCACTCAGAACAGTCTCAATGCCATGAAATACAGAGTGTGTGGCAAAAGACAGACCACAGAAATAGTGTAAAAGAACTTGCCTGCTTTGAAACCTTTCTTCGAAGTGCATGTGAAGTTAGACCATGACTCTATCATCCTGAACCCTTCCTTGGATGAAATCCAAAGAGCCATTAACAAGGCAGCGACTGCTGTGCTGAGGTGCAGTAAGTACTTGTACAACTGGGAACAGTAGGACAAGAACTCAGAGAACAAGGCCAGTCTCTATGAAATGATCGCATAGGACAAAGAGATCGTCAAGGTCATTTTGTTATTGACTGGCTCCATCCAGGGCACCCGTCAGAGGGTCAATGACTTCAAAATCAACTTCAACAGGTTCAACCACTTGTGGGAGGGCAACATCGAAAAGTCATTGAAGGACTTCGAAACTAAACAACCTTCTCTACAGGACTACGAAGACAAGTTGAAGAAGTTCACCCAGGTGGAAGAGGAAATCGAAAAAATCCAGGAATCACATTTAATTGGGGCGATGGAATTGAAGACAGAAGGACTGTGCATTGGACTGATGCACTGGAGCAAAGAGTGGAAGAACAAATATGCTGAGAACCTGCACAAGAGAGCCAAGACCAACTTATATCAGTTGACAGAATAGACGAAACATTTAGACATCAAGTTGAAGAAGGAAGTGAAGGACATCGACTCACTAGGCATGGTCATGGAAACACTCGAGGACATCAGGGTCATCCAGGCTGAAATCGACATGAAGTTCACTCCCGTCAACGAAATGTATAACTTGCTCGAAAACTTCCTGCCCAATGGACTCACCGACAAGGAAGAGTTGGATGCCAGGACTATGTTGAACAACAACTGGGACTCAGTGATTAAGTTCGCAGAAAGCAAGCAGAAGGAGTTGCAGCAGAAGCAGACTTAGTACTTGGTGGAGTTGAAGAGGAGCATCAAGGAGTTCATCAAGGATGTCAAGAGTTTCAGGGCAGATTACGAGTTGCAGGGCCCTATGGTTGAGAACATCAAGCCCAAGGACGCCATCGAGAGACTCAGGAGGTTCGACGATGAGTATGGAGTCAAGCAGAACTTCTACATCATCAACAAAAAGGGAGAAGACCTATTTGGACTACAGAACCAGAAGTATCCCGAGTTGGAGAAGACCGAAAAGGAGTTGAAGAACTTGAAGAAACTGTATGGACTCTATGGAGATGTGATTGACAACATTTCAAAGTGGAAGGAAAAGGCCTGGAGTGACTTCGGGGTGGAATAGTTGATTGAGATGACTGACAGTGTGTAGAAGTATGGAGACATGTGCATGAGACTACCCAAGGACCTTAAGGACTGGAATGCCTACAAGGAACTCAAGGGAGAAATCGACAACCTCAAGGATGTCCTGCCTATCATCATCGACATCAAGAAGCAGCAGATCAAAGAAAGACATTGGAAGAGTATCTGCGAAATCACAGGGGTGCAGTTGGATTACGACCATGAAGACATTATGAACTTCAACGACCTTTTGGAGTGCAGGCTACTCGACTTCCAGGAAGAAGTGGTCGACATCATCGACTCAGCTGAAAAACAACAGAAAATAGAAAAGCAGCTCAACGAAATCAATGACAACTGGAAAGACTACGAATTCGAATTCAGCAATTGGGGCCAAAGAGACCAGCCTTGCATTCTGGGAGGACTGAAGGTGGCCGAAATTGTAGAGTTATTGGAAGACGACCAAATGACTCTCACCACTCTCAACGCCCAGAGACACGTCGGCCCTTTCAAGGAAGAAGTCGAAAAGCAGATCCGCATTTTCTCAGATGTGAATGAAACCCTGGACTTGTGGATCAAAGTGCAAATGCTGTGGACCAGTCTGGAAGCAGTGTTCACCGGTGGTGACATTGCCAAGCAGATGCCCGGCGAAAGCAGGAAGTTCCAGGGCATTGACAAGTCTTGGTTGAGACTCATGGAAAAGGCTGTTGAAACCAAAAAGGTCATCCCTTGTTGCCAAAACGACATTCTCAAGCAATTCCTGCCAGACCTCTACAAGAACCTGGAGTTGTGTCAGAAGAGTCTCGACATCTATTTGGAAAGGAAAAGGAAAATGTTCCCCAGAATGTACTTCGTATCTGGACCTACTCTTCTAAAGATCCTATCTTAAGGTTCCGAACCCACCAGCATCTAAGAAGACTTCGAAAAGTTGTTCGATGCCATCACCAAGGTGGTGTTCGACAAAAACCCTGAAAAGAAGGGAACAAATGAAAAGATAATAAAAGCAATAATATTTGTAATGGGACGTGATGAAGAAGTAGTGTACCTGAATACAATTGTGAAATGTGAAGGATTGATTGAACTGTGGTTGTCAAACCTGGAAAAGCAGATGTAGATCACCATGAAGGACATTGTGAAATAAGCTTCGGCCTCAGTGTTCAACATGCAACTGAGAGACTTCATTGTGTCTAATGTATCCTAGGTGGCACTCATTGGTATCTAGATGATCTGGACAGCCAAAATGACTGAGGCTTTCGAAAAGGCCAGCAACAAAAATGAAAAGGGCATTTACGACCTCAAGAAGAAGGAAATCAACGTCATGATGGAAGTCTTGACTTCCATGTGTTTGGAAGAACACAAGTCGAACATCGACCGAGTGAAGGTGGAGACACTAGTGACCATTATGGTGCATTAGAAGGAATTGACCTAGGAGTTGAAATGCAAGGACGTGAATGACTTCGACTGGCAGAAGCAGACCAGAGTATATTGGAAATAGGAACAAGACAACTGCATTATCAGTGTCACCGATTGGGATGCCCCCTACTGCTATGAGTTCCTAGGAGCCAAGGAAAGACTCTGCATCACCAAGTTGACTGACAGGTGCTACATCACTCTCGCCCAAGCCATGAGTATGTTCTACGGAGGAGCCCCAGCTGGCCCTGCCGGCACAGGCAAGACTGAAACTGTCAAGGATCTAGGCAGGACCCTTGGTATTTTTGTAGTGGTCACCAACTGTTCTGACCAGCAACGTTATAGGGACATGGCCCAGATCTTCAAGGGACTAGTCCAGAGTGGACTGTGGGGTTGTTTCGATGAATTCAACAGAATCCATTTGGACGTGTTGTCAGTGGTGGCCATGCAGGTGGAAAGTATTTCTTCAGCCAAGAAACAAGGGCTGGCCACCTTCGACTTCCCTGAAGAAAAGGGACTGTCCATTGTCAACTCAGTCGGCTACTTCATCACCATGAACCCCGGTTATGCCGGCAGACAGGAACTCCCTGAAAACCTCAAGGTCCTCTTCAGAAGTGTCAGTATGATGGTGCCCGACAGAGAAACCATCATCAAGGTCAAGTTGGCCTCAGTTGGTTTCGTCAACATCGAGTCATTGTCCAAGAAGTTCAACATCCTGTACAAGTTATGTGAAGAACAGTTGTCCAAGCAGAGACATTATGATTTCGGACTGAGGAACATTCTGTCGGTTCTGAGGACAGCCGGTAACACCATCAAGTAGGAAAGGCCCAAGAACCACCACGACGAGGAGAAGTTGATGATGAGAGCCCTTAGAGACATGAACTTGTCGAAGTTGGTGAATGAAGACATCAAGTTGTTCAAGTCTCTGCTGGAAGACATTTTCCCCAAGCAGAAGGAAGTGGATAAAAAAGCCTACCCCGATGTGGAAAGGCAGGTGCAGGCCATCATCGAAGGCTACAACCTGGTCGGCTACAAGGACTGGCTGCTCAAAATAGTCCAGGTCTATGAAACTTCACTGGTGCGTCATGGTTTCATGTTGATCGGCCCCACTGGTAGTGGTAAAACCACCATCATCAATGTGTTGACTGAATCTCTGCATGCTCTGGGCACTCCCCACAAAATCACCAGGATCAACCCCAAGGCCATCACCACCTAGGAAATGTACGGTGTCAAGAGTGAAATCAGTGATGACTGGATCCCGGGCATCTTCTCCACCATCTGGTCCAAGAGCAACCAGCGTTCCAGCAAGTTCAACACCTGGATCACCTTCGACGGCCCCGTAGACACTCTGTGGATCGAGTCCCTCAACACTGTGCTCGATGACAACAAAATCCTGACTCTGGCCAACGGAGAACGTATTCCCATGACTGAAAACTGTAAGTTGGTATTCGAAGTGGAGAACCTGAACAATGCTTCTCCTGCCACTGTGTCCCGCTGCGGACAGGTGTACATTTCCAGCACTGACTTGGGCTACGAGGCAGTCATCAGAGGCTACTGCCAGAGGAGGAAGGCCGAACTCAACCAGAACGACCACGAGAAGTTGAGACTCATCCTCACCAAGTGGTTCTCTACCAACAACTTGCTGGAGAACCTGCAGAAGATGATGAAGGAACAAGTGATTTTCCTAGAAAACATCTGCTACGTCACCAGCACTCTCAACCTCCTCACAGGTGTCATGTTGCAGTATTCCAACAAAACACTTTCCGATATGGACTATGAACGTTGTGTGCTCTTCGCCATTGCCTGGGGAACAGCCGGCACTTACGAAAACTCAGACAGGATGATTTTCAATGAGTGGTTGAGTTCCAAAGGAGCCCAGATGCCAGCCAAGCTGAAGGAAAATGAAACTATTTTCGACTACTACCTGGATGCTTCCAAAGGGTGTGCCGACTGGAAACTAGTCACCCCTGAAGTCTGGAGCCCTCCTGAAAAGAACTTCCAGTTCTCCCAACTGTTGATGCCCACCACCGACTCTTTCAAGGCCGATTACTTGATCAACTGCATTTTGTCACAGCCCAAGCAGAACAAGAACCCTCTCTGCAACAAGTCAGTCTTGTTGATCGGAGGCAGTGGAACAGCCAAGACCAGTTCAGTTCTCATGTTTTCCTAAAAACTAGGCAAGAAGAACCAGTTGTTCAAAAGAATCAACTTCTCTTCTGCCACGAAACCTGCCACTTATTAGGCCAATGTGGAAGTGGAGTGTGACTTCAAAGTGGGAAAAGACTTCGCTCCTCCCGACAACAAGTTGCTGAATGTGTTCATTGATGACATGAGCATGCCTGAAATCAATAGCTGGGATGACTAGGAAACCTTGGAAATAGTGAGACAGTTGATCGAAACTGGTGGGTTCTACATGTTGGACAAGAGCCAGAGAGGCACTTTCAAGAACATCAAGAACCTCCAATTCATTGGAGCCATGAACCATCCCACTGGAGGAAGGAACAACATTCCCAACAGGGCCAAGAGGAACTTCATGATCTTCAACATGATCTTGCCTTTGAGTGTAGAAAGCATTTATGCTCCTATCATCAAGTTCAACTTCAAGGCCAAGTACTTCACTCCTGAGTTCAACAACATCATCGAAATACTCCCTTATGCCACTGCCCAGTTGTGGAATAAAGTCAAAAACACCATTCTACCCACTCCTTCTAAATTCCACTACTAATTCAACATGAGGGAATTGTCCAGGATCTTCAAAGGGTTCCTGCAAATTAAGAAGGAAACAGTGCTGGCCTGCCACAAACTAGATGGAATGAAGTAGGACTTGTTTGCTGTGGCTCTCTGGAGGCATGAGTGTGAAAGAGTCTTCTGCGACAAACTCATCAATAACCAAGATAAAGACACTATCATCAACTACATCCACGAAGTCAGCATTGAAAAGTTCGGCCACCTCGAAAACGAAATCATGGAGAAGATCGCCAAAAAGGAAAAACCTATTTTCTTCTGTGACTTCCTGAGAGAAGACGTCATCAATGAAGAAGGTTATGTGGAAGAATATGCTGAAAAAGTGTACGAGGCCATCAATGACAACTAGAAGTTGAAGGACAGGTGCAACTTCCTATTAGAATAATATAATTCTAAATACCCTTCCAAGAAAATGAACTTAGTGTTATTCGATGATGCCATAAGACACTTGCTGAAAATCAGCAGAATCATCCAGATGTCGAGGTCAAGTGCTTTGTTGGTAGGTGTCGGTGGAAGTGGCAAGTAGTCCTTGACCAAACTGGCTTCAGACATCGGAAGACAGACTCTCTACCAGATTGTCATCACCAAGAACTTCCAGGAGAAGGACTTGAAGGAAGAGTTGAAGGTCGTCTATGATTTGGCTGGCCATCAGGGCAAGAAGACCACTTTCATCATGACTGACCAGGAAGTCAAAAAGGAAGATTTCTTGGAATACATCAATATGTTGTTGTCCACTGGTGAAATCCCAGGACTTCTACAGAAGGACGACAGAGAAATCTGGTTGGGAGACATCACTTAGGACTACGTGAAGGAAAGAGGAAGTCCCTCTGTGGACCCTACCAGTGGAGAACTGTACGCGTACTTGGTGGACAGACTGCGAGACAACCTACACATTGTGCTGTGCTTCTCGCCGGTGGGATCCAAGTTCAGAGAAAGAGCTAGGAAGTTCCCAGCCTTGTTCAACGAGTGTTCAATCAACTGGTTCCTGACCTGGCCGGAAGAGGCTCTAGTGAGTGTGGCCAGCAACTACCTTAACAAGTTTGATGAACTGGACACCAAAAAGGAAACCAAAATGGAATTGTAGAAGCACATGGGCAATGTCCATCTTATGGTATGGTAAGTCTGCGAACTCTACTTCCAGAAAATGAGGAGGAGGGTCTGGGTCACTCCTAAGTCTTATCTCAGTTATCTCAACCTCTACATCAAGTACTACTCCATCAAGTACAAAGAACTCGACGAACAGGAAAAGAGTTTCAAAAAGGGACTCAACAAAATTAAAGAAGCTGCTGTTTCTATTGCTGAGATGGAAAGTCAGCTCAAAACTGAAGAAGCCGTTTTGAAAGAAGCAGCTGAAACTACAGATGCTATGTTGAAAGACTTGGACAAGGAAAGGGCCAAAGTGTCTAAGAAACAGTAGGAAGTAGCCTACAAGACTGATTTGTGCCAGAAGGAAGCAGAGAAGATTCAGACAGAAAAGGTGATTGCCGAAGAAGAACTGAAGGGAGCACTGCCTGCTCTGGAAGCAGCCGATGAAGCTGTGAGGCAGTTGGAGAAGAAGGACATCGACGACTTAAAGGCCAACAGAAACCCCATGGTGTTGATCAAGTACATTATGGATTGTGTGGCCATCTTCTTCAAAAAGCCACTGGCTCAGGTCACTGGAGTCTCAGTCATGTTGTCACAGAAGGACCCTGCTCCTACTAACTTCATGAAAGACTCTTGGGATGAAACCAAGGCTCTGTTGAGTGACACCAACTTCAAAAACAATCTGGAGTTCTACGAAAGAGACTCTATCAATGAAGAGACCATGGAATTGTTGTCCATCTACACCAGCTAGACTTCTCCTCTGGTGATGCACTTCAATTATGAGCAGGCTTCCAAGATTTCCAAGGCTGCCGCTGGTATTCTCAAGTGGGCTCTGGCCATCCAGGAGTACCACCTCAAGAGTAAAATCGTAAAGCCTAGGAAAATAGCTTTGGCCATTTCAGAAGGCAAACTAGCCAGTGCCATGGCCGAACTCAAGGTCAACCAGGATGCTTTGGAAGTCATCCAGTAACAAATGGCCGAACTCGAGATGAAGTTCAACTCCCAGATGGAAGAAAAGCTAGGCCTAGAAGCCAAAATGAACAAAACCAAAAAGAAAATCAACACTGCCCGTTCTCTCATTGGTTCTCTGCAAGATGAAAGAGATCGTTGGAGCAAGGGTGACTCTCTCATCGGAGAAAGCAAAAGGAGACTGGTGGGCAATGTGTCTCTGGCCACTGCCTTCATTTCCTACTGCGGCCCTTTCAACAGTGAATTCAGAGACATTCTGTCAGTCGACTACTTCTCTTACGACATGAAGAAGAGGAACATCCCTCTGACTCCGGATTTGAACTTGGTGAACTTCTTGGTAGACGATGCCACTGTAGGAGAGTGGAACATCCAAGGACTGCCCAAGGATGACCTTTCTGTGCAAAATGGTATTATGGTCACCAACAGCACCCGTTTCCCACTCATGATCGACCCTCAGGTTTAGGGTGAAAACTGGATCAAGAACAAATTTGCAGAGACTATCGATCAGTTCAGGTCCATTGTGTCTCTCTCCAATCCCAAATTCAAAGACTTTTTCTTGAAGTATTGTATGGAAGAAGGTATGACTTTGATCATCCAGGGCATTGAAAATGATGTGGACCCTATTATTGACCCTGTGTTGGAGAAGCAAATCATAAAGAAGGGCAAAGGGTACTTGATCGAAGTGGCGGGTCAGCAGATGGACTACAATTCCAACTTCACTCTCTTCATGACCTGCAGACTGCCCAACCCTTCCTTCTCTCCCGAACTCTCGGCCAAAACCACCATCATCGACTTCACTGTGACCCAAAAGGGACTGGAACAACAGTTGTTGTCCAGAGTGCTGTCCAAAGAACAAAAGGCTTTGGAAGACAGTCTCAAGCAGTTGCTCAGCAATGTCAACAAGAACAAAAAGGATTTGCAGATTCTGGACAAGAATTTGCTGGACAGGCTGATGAGCAGCAAGGGCACCTTGTTGGATGACTACGAATTGATGGACGTGTTGAACTCGACCAAAACCTAGTCGAAAGAAGTGGCGGTGAAGTTGATCGACGCCGAGCAGAAGACCAAGCAGATCAACGAAAACAGAGAACAGTACAGGCCAGTGGCCATCAGGGGCTCAGCCCTTTACTTCTGCATCATCGACTTGCAGTTCGTCAACTGGATGTACAACTCTTCCCTCGAACAGTTCCTCAACCTCTTCGACCAGTCCATTGAAAAGTCAGAAAAGGCTGCTTTGCCCAGCAAAAGAGTAGAAATCATCATCAACTACTTGACCTACTGGGTCTACAAGTACATCAACAGAGGACTCTTCGAAAAGGACAAAACAACCTTCGTGTTGATGATCTGCTTCAAGATCATGTAGACAGCCGGCAAGATCTCCACTGCCGACATTTCGTGTTTCCTGAAGGCTGGTGACAGTCTGGACATCAAGAGTGAAAGGCAGAAACCCTTCTCCTTCATCACTGCTAAAGTGTGGCTCAACCTCTTGGCCTTAAGCAGACACCACTTCTGCGGAGACAACATCGCCTTCTTCAAACAGTTGCCCGAAAACATGAGCAGTAATGAACAGGTCTGGAGACAGTTCACCGAAAAGAATGAACCTGAAAACTACCCTGTGCCTGACTACGACGAACGTATTCAGAATGAAAAGGAAATTGGAAGTTTCATGAGTCTGTGTCTCATCAGGAGTCTAAGAGTAGACAGGTCTCTAGTGGCCTGCCAGCAGTACATCGGCAGTGTCTTGGGCAAAGAGTTCACCGACCCCATCAGCTACCCCATCGAAACCATTGCCTAGGAAAGTTCCAACACTGAACCTATTATTTACTTGTTGTCGGCCGGAGCTGACCCTACTTAGACCATTGACGAACTGGCCAAGAAGAAGAAGAAAGTGACCATGAAGGTGTCCATGGGAGAAGGATAAGAAAAGGTGGCTCTAGCTGCTTTGTATGAAGCCTTCGCCAGCGGCAGCTGGGTCATTCTGCAGAATTGCCACTTGGGCATCGGCCTCATGGAAGACATGATGTCGATCCTGCACCCCGACAAAGAACAGTTCATCCATGAAGACTTCAGACTGTGGATCACTTGTGAACCTATCAACTCCTTCCCTCTCACTCTCCTGCAGAACTCCATCAAGGTCACTGACGAGGCCCCCAAGGGTTTGAGGGCTGGCCTCTTCAAAACATTCACCACCATGATCAACTAGGACTTCATTGACAAAATCGACCATTCCCAGTGGAGGTCCCTTATTTTCGTAGTGTGTTTCATGCACTCCATCGTGATCGAAAGGAAGAAGTTCGGACCCATCGGTTGGTGTGTGCCGTATGAGTTCAACAATTCTGACCTGGAAGCCTCTCTGATGTTCATCGAGAAGTACCTGAATGCCCTGATCGGACCTACCATGACCAGTCAGAACCTACCGATCAACTGTGGAGTGATCAGGTATATGGTCTGTGAAGTGCAGTACGGCGGCAGAATCACCGATGACCTCGATAGGGAACTCTTCAACGCCTATGGGGATGACTACATCAGAGACAATGTCTTCTCCAACGACGTGGTCCTCACCAAGTGTCCCAAGGAAGGCTCCAAGGAGAACATCGAGTACAAAATGCTGTCTTCCACTCACGCCCAGGAAATCAAGTTCTACAGGGAGTACCCCGACACTATGTAGATGATCGACTCACCGGAAATATTCGGACTGCATGCCAATGCCGACCTCAACTTCAGACAGAAGGAGTCCCTCGAAATGATCGACACCATTATCCAGACCAGGCCCAAAGACAGTTCATCTGGAGGAGGCAAGACTCGTGAAGAGATTGTCCAGGACCAGTCCAAAGAGTACTTGCTCAGAATACCCGCCGACTACAATTTGTTAGAAGTCGAATAAATCCTCAAGAAACTCATGGGCCCTAAGGGCATGATTGAAAGAGGCATGGACATTCCTCTCAATGTCTTCCTCTACTAGGAAATCCAGAGAATCCAGAAGATTCTGACCATTGTGAGAACCACCTGTCAGTAAATAGTGGAAGCCATTGATGGGTAGATCATAATGACTCCTTAGATAGTGAATGCAATTGACAGCATTGCTGATGCCAAAGTGCCTAACAGTTGGATCTATGATGCAACAGGTGCTGAAATATCATGGCTATTGCCCAACCTAGGTGGGTGGATTGGAGGACTCAGTGAAAGGAATGAAAAGTTGTTCAACTGGCTGAAGAACGGGAGACCTACCACTTTCTGGCTGACTGGGTTCTTCAACCCTCAAGGGTTCCTAACTGCCATGAAACAGGAGGTCACCAGGATCAACAAGGCCAAGCCACCCAAACCTGGAGAAAAGGACAAGGACCAGTGGTCATTGGATGATGTCACCTACTCCACTGCCATCAAGGACAAGGATTACGAAAACATTAGGGATTAACAGTCAGAAGGAGTCTACATCCATGGTCTCTCCTTAGAAGGAGCCAAGTGGTACAAAGGACTATTAGACGAACCTGAACCCAAAAAGATGTTTGCCCCTCTTCCCATTCTGTACGTGACTGCCATCAACAAGAAAAAACCTGACCCTGAAAAAATGAGTTCTTCTTTCTACTCTTGCCCAGTCTACAAGTATCCAAGGAAGACTGACAAATATTTAATCTTCAGAGTTAATCTTAACTGTGAAGCATCAAATAGCAAGTGGAAACTCAGAGGTGTATCTCTATTATGCTCAACTGAATGATACAAAAATAGTATTAAAAAATTATATAAAC
>Ga0247592_1000055_pt1 | contig 13643 bp, 27 predicted proteins | sample 54RmetaT_FD_186106 | JGI IMG/M metagenome (GOLD analysis project Ga0247592, IMG submission 186106) | Metatranscriptome of seawater microbial communities from Monterey Bay, California, United States - 54R (Metagenome Metatranscriptome) | ecosystem: Environmental > Aquatic > Marine > Coastal...
AATAATATTGATGATCAAATATTCCATGAAATTAAAGCAATACCCCTTTGGTAAAGGATATTGGAACTGAGTCCATATGAGTTCATTTTAACAGAGAATAGCAAGTTCTATCTGAACCTGTTAAGGTAGACAGGCACAAGGATCTAATCAGGTTTCAAAGCTCGGTCAGCTCTTAAAACTTTCATCCAAGTGAATTTGACACTAGGTAGTTATTATGAGATTTCATTGCTGATGCCTAATTACTTAGTACTGGCTGACCAAGTGGCTCCTTCAATATACATTCCTGTGACAATAAAAGAATTGTCATCAACCATTGATCCATCATGTAGATCTATTTTCAACTCCAATTCTTCTAATGACCATGAATTGACTTAACTGACATATTATCTAGTGGCTGTTAAAAAGGCTTCAGGGAATAACAGTCCACCTAGCCATACTCCTTATTAATGATACTTTTTAGTCTAATTAAGGTTGGTGAATTAGTCTATTCTCTTTTTGAAGTCAATTAACCACTCATTGGCACTGATTTGTTATTAGAACTAGAATTTATGCCATTGTTTAGGCACTTGTTCAGCATGTAGGTCTAGAGCTAGAGTCTTAAGTAGGTTGGTGGCATTGATGTTACCTAGACACATTGAATGTAGGTCTTTCAATTGTTTCCTAATAGCCACTAATAGTTGTCCAGCTATGTTCACTTCTCTTTCTAGGAACCTGAACAAAGGATCTTTCATCTTGTCAGCTGACCTTTCCATGTAGGGTACTTCTTTGGGTAGGATCTGGGTGAAAGCAAGGGTTCTTTCTCCTAACTATCTCAGCCACTGCACCTATGACCCACTGCTTTCCTTTTTCTTGTCTTTGTCTTCTTCCAGAGTGATTTCTTCATCGGCTGCATCCTGCAACTCGAATAGCTTGGTAATGACCCTGATGCCCTGTGTTTCCCTGAGTACCTTTTCGACTGCGAGTGGTAACCCTGCCCACTAGGGAGTCTACTTGTCTGGCAACTGTTCTATCCACTAGACATACTGACTATACTTGCTGGCTGAGGGCACCTTCAAAGCCTCAGTGTCATCATTGGAGATGAACAGAGGGTAGTTGCTGTCGAATACCTTCTGGTTGCAGAAGTAGTTGATTAGAGCTTCTAATACTTTGGTATCGAACTCGTTGTCTATTTTGCCTCCATAAAGGGATATACGTAGAATGGCTCTGATGCCATCCCAGGGCAGCTTGTCATGAGGGATGTTCTGTCTTTCTCCTAGGGCATTGATGGCTTCGTCAATGGTTTCCAAAGAACACCTTTAATCAGCTTCATTGAACTCGTACTTCTTGGTCCAGCCTAGAGGAGTGAATCTCAGTCTTTCCAGAATCACTGCATGTAGCCAGGCTATGATGAAATGCAGTTTGGCCCTTTCGGCAGGGGCTCTGTCTGATTTGTTGGCAGTGATCACTTGTTTGTAGGACCTCTAGAGAGAAGCTTTGATTCCTTCGGGGGGTTCAAAGACTATTTTGAATGTCTACCTGATCAAAGTGGTGGGTACCTTCGGGTTGAATTCCATGGTCAAGAATAGCCGGAAATTGCTATTGGCATTGGTGATTCGGTGGATTTTCTTTTCGAGTTCGGTCAACCAGGAAGGAGCCAAATGTACATTCTTCAATAGAACCCAATTGCCACTTTTGCAGGCCTAGTCTACAAACTTCTCAGCCTGTTCTAGACTCTCCTAGGACCCAATGGCTACTCCCATGATCCTGACTGACCTCTCTTTGGCTAGACTCTCCACTTTGAAGGAAGGGTCGAACCCAGGGGCAGAGCACAGCAGAATAGGTGAACGGGCTGATGACTCATTGTCTACAATGGCATTCATTTCCATCTGGTCATCATTCATAAAACCTTCTCCTAGCACCTAGTTGATCAACTGGTTCACTTTCCTTTGTAGTCTGTCTGGCCTTAGGATCCTCAAAATAGAAAGGTCTTTGAGTTGTTAGGTAACCTCCCACTTCTTTTCATCTTTGAAGTGAGCCTTCAACTCTTCTTCGTATTCCTGGTTTTCCCAGCCGGTGGGTATTTCGTCTTCAGCCGTGGCAGCTACTAAGAACTTCATCCATCTAGCCTCATTCATTTCAATGTTGTTCAACAACCCTAGGAACCGGTCCTTTTTGCTGGATATGTCTTCCAACAGTTTCAACTGGGGCATAGACAATTTGCCTTAAAGCAATCTAGGAGATAATCTGGTTTCTAAAATGGTGCTGGGTTTGATGAAGATGTCCAAATGTTCTTTGAACTCTGGCCCCAAGTATATCTAGACCAACCTCAAAGCAAAGATCAACTTGTCCTAGGCCATGAGAGTGTTGTTGGCTCTTCTGTAAATACGGATGAACAGTTCTCGGTGGATAATGTCTTGTCTCTATTTGCTTTCTGACTTGGCCACTGCCTTCAGCTGGTCATTCTAGTCCAGCACTTGCCACACAGTGTCCATGAAGAAGCCTAGAGAGAACTAGTACAAGTAGTGAAGGGAACTGAGTGACTAGAGTGAAAAGTAGACCTTGCTGGCAGCCTGGGCCAGTGGAATGTATTGGTTGCGTACCAAAGTGACTTCTTCCATGACGACTTCACTCTTGTCCATCCTGATCTAGACTTCGCCGGCCTCCTTCTTCAAGGTTTCGAGAGTGGCAATGACCTTGGTGTCTTCGAGAATATTAGCCTAGCCATGGTTGAGAGCAGATAACAAAGAGTCTTCCAACTCTCTCAACTTCACTTAGTACTCTCCCTGCAACTTCAATAGGTCAGTCCTTTGTTCTTCGATGTCAGCCCTTTCGTGTTTCAGGTAGATGTTCAGGCACTGGTTCTGCAGACTGGCTGGGGTCACAGTGAAATTCACAAAGGTCACTCTCGAACACAGATCAGGGGTGAATTTGGCAGAAGAGTCTCTGGTGATCATGAACATTAAGAAAGTGTCTACAAAGTCAATTTCTTAGTCTCCTACTCTGATCAGCACTCTTCCTCCTGTTTTGTGTAGTTCTTTGTTTAATACACTATTCAGAATAGGATCTATTTTCTCTACATCCTACACCAACAAGGGACATCCGAAACGCAAAGCAGTTTCTAGGTTTTTCATAAAAGAGTCATCAGCAAAGGAAGTTCTGCTGATTTTCTTGTTTTTGTAGAAAGACAAAATGTAGTCGAGGGCTTAACCACTGGGGTCAATGATCAAAGGATACTTGTGGAACTTGGAGAGAATGATGGCGTTTTCAGTGCAGAGGTCATCTGAAGGGAGTTTGTGGGACTACCAGTTGAAACGGTCACTAGGTTTAGACAAGTATTGAATAATAGACATGTCTTCTCTGTAACTGATGGACTCCTTTTCTAGAATGCTGTTCCAATGCTGAAGCAACACTTGCCTGTAGAAGTGGTCAAAGAATCCCAAGTAGGCCAAAAAGGCACTGGCCAGAAGAGAGTCTCCAGGAGTGGCGGCTATTTGCTGTTGGAACTGTTGTTGACTGATCTACCACCTGTCCTTTTCACTTTGCAGGTTCAGCAGCAGGTTCTAGGAACGAGTCACTTTGTCTTGGACTGTCTGCATTTCATTTTTGATGTTGGTGAGGTTGCTGACCAACACTTTGTAGTCCTTTTCGTAAGTGTCGATGTCATGTTCCAACTTGACCAAGTACTGCTGCAACTCGTTGTTCTTCTTTTCCATTACTTCCTGCTCGGCCTGTAATTCATTGATTTCCTACCTGAGAGGGTCGACCTTCATGAGCAGTTGGCTGAAAATGAGAGAAGAATAGACCCACTCAGCCAAAGCACCTACATCTTGACTGGACCTCTACACTGCTGCTATATGGACTTTGGCCTTTTCAGGGTCACTTTCTACAAAGGTCTTCATAATGAAGTCTTTGGCTTGGTTGGGCAGGTTTTCTGTTTTGAATTCTATCACTTTCTTGATGAAGTCACTTTTGGCTATTTCTTAACGCATTACTTTCCATTCGTATTCTTGTCCTTTGAGCAATATCATGCATAACACTGCATTAATAGTGGTTTTGACTGCCATGGGAGGGTTAGGCAATTGTTTGATGATTGTCAACTTCTCTTTAGTAATGGAAGACACTGACTTCTAGGCATTCTCCAGAGCAGGCAGAGCTGCTTCTAACTCCAACTCCACCACTTTCTGCTTTTCAGTGGCATGAGCACTCTTGATTTCCAGTTCCCCTTTCAACTTTATACTTTCTTGCTGGGAAATGTTGGCTTTGCCCTTCTGGTCCACAATCATGTTAAGTTTCTAATTGGCTTCTTTGTCTTTGATGTCCAGTTCCTTCTTGTAGGTGTCTAGACTGGCCTGCATGAGAATGACCTGCTGGGCTGTTTCATTCAATTTGTTGAGTCCTGATGACAAATGCATTTGCTGATCTTAGAGTTAGTCTATTTTCTAAGTGTGTAGTTCTATGAAGTGTTTGATGAAATCAAGGAAGTCTCTAGGAGTGAGGAAATTGAACTTCTTAGCAGCCTTCTAGAGTCTGAGGTTCAAATTGCAGACACTGTTGTGTACTCCTACAATGGTGGCAACCACTGCCCCAGCCCTAGCATCGACATCATTCGATATCTAAGGCTTAGTGAAACTTTCAGCCCCTGGGTCAATGTTCTTGGTGAACTCCTTGGCCACCTGAATCAAAGCCTCTTGGGACCAGTCACCAAACCAGTCGATTACACATCTATTGAACAAGGCAGGCGAACTGGCTGTTCTATTAGAAAAGTCAGGATTGCAGGGGTTCATGGTGAACACCACATGCAGGTTGCGTTGCACATTCTTAATGAAGGTTTTGTATAGTTGGTCTTCAGTGTCCACTACTTGTTTGTGGTTGATGGCTGAGTCCTTCATCAGGTTGATCAACACATTGTAGTCATCACCTTCGAACAGTCCTGGCACTTCTCCACTGGCTAGCAAAGCATTCATTCTTTCCAAAAAGGCTACTGATAGAACATTAGATTCATCGAAAATAAAGGTTATTTTTTCGTTTTTGACTCCTGCTCTTTTCATGACATCTCTCAAGTCAGTGTCGAAATCAGCAAGTGAGTAGTTCCTGCCTGCCTTGATCTAGAAGACTGACAAATGGTTCATCCATGAAACAAACCTAGATAAAGTGGTTTTGCCTACTCCTGATGAACCTACCAACAACAAGTGACCTAGTGGCTGTCTTAACACTCTGTCAATCCTGAGAATGTGTTCCAATACTGAGTCGAAGATCACCAACTGCACATTCAACACTTCTTCATTGAACACACTTAGTCTTGCTTGAATGAACTCTCTCAGTCTTTCCCTTTCCACTGACTCGTAATGTTTGGTGATATAGGAAGTGAACAGAATAGGTCTATCTAGACAACTGTTTTTCAACTAAGGGAAACATTGTGCAGCCACTTCATCAACCAAATTGTCACACCATTCTTTCTCTTCTTCATAGACCAACCTGTCCTAGAACAGTCTCAATGCTTCATGTGCCCACAACCTAACTAAGTCTTCCTAGGTTTCGAGAGGGTCTAGGGCTTCATTAATAGCATACTTCCACCTAGTGAGTTCTCTAGGAGAGTAGATATAGTGAGGTTGTTAATCAGCTGTGAAGTGTTCTTGAGACTTCATGTAGAACTCTACCATTGCTTCAGTCAGCTAGTCAGCCAGATTCCTGATGCTGTTGTTCCTCTTCAACATCGCTCTGTTGAAAGTGCCGTAAATCTAGGTCAGACTGTGTCTGCCTGGGAAATCCACCAGAATCAAAGGACAGTGTCTGAGGAACCTGTTGCTGAGCACACTACGTCCGATGTCAGTGGGAGGGTTACAGGCCCCAACAAACTGGATCCTTTCGAGAGTGATGAAGGTTTTGTCAGAAGGTCTCCAGAAGCCGTTCTGTTCTGTGAGTTGCCTAAGGAAGGTGATGACTGGCTGAGTGCCGTACTTGTCACTGTCAGGTAAGTTGATTTCATCACAGAAGAGCACCAGCCACTTGTTAGGCTGCTTGGGCCTCAGTATAGTCCCACTGGAAGTCTTCATGTACTCTCCATAGTGTTCGAATTGCTGTTGGATCAGGTTGGGGGAGGTGGAGCTGGAGAAGTTGACAAAGATCATTTCGAAGTCAGGCAGGGCCTTCAAGGTGCTCATGAGAGTCATGGTCTTGCCAGAGCCAGGGGGGCCACACAGAATGAAAGGGCGATGTTCACTCAGCCAGGAACACAGGATGTCTTGGTGTCTCAGGGTGTCTACAGTGGAAATGATCAAGTCAGCATCAGTCACTTTCTAGGGGTCGATGTCTACAGTTGGTACTTTGTTCTTCCACAGGTTCCACTCTCCATCATCTATTTTACATTCATAGTCAATCAGACAGTACTCAGTCAAGTCCTTAGGCAGGCCCAGTCCTTCAATATTGCTATTGTCAATCATTATTTCTATCTTTTTAGAGTAGTTGGCCCTTTCAAACAACTTGAGTGACCCACTGAAGCCCCACATGACAGCCAATACACTCTACTTCCTCATATACTTATGCAACACTTGTGACTCCATTTCAAAGTCAGGATGGGTTTCATTGTACTCAAGTACATTGGAAATGCTTTTGCGGATAAGAGCAAACATGGCCTCAATGATTCTAATGTAAGTGTACTCCATGACATGTTTGGTGCCACAGTTGGCACTTTCCATGACGGCTGCAGCCACAAAGGCTCTATCGCCGATGAAGATGGGAGTGATGGCCTCTACACATTTGGCCCTGGTCTCTTGGTCTTTGGTCTTCATTTCCTCATTCTCTTCTTCATTGAGAGGCTTCAACCCGTCATAATCATCTTGTTTCAGCCTCAAGAGGTAGTTGTTGAAGATCATGTTGAGACTGATCACTTCTTCACTGAACCACACCATTCCACATCTACTCACAGTAGCCAGGGTGGCATATTTCAAGGTTTCCACTTCGAACAACAACCTCACATTGCTAGGAATGCTAATACGTTCACCATTGGGCAAGGTCAGCAACTTGTTGTCATCCAGCACTGAATTCAAGTTTTCAGCCCACTCGGGGTCAACATCACCATCGAACACAATCCAATGCTTTTTGGTACTTTCTCCTCTTTGGTTTTCAGTTATTTTACGCAAGACTCCTGTGAACACACCATCAGTCCACTCGAGAGTAGTAGGGTCTAGCCGACCATAGAGTTCATCCTTAATAATAGCCTTGGGGTCTATAATGTACCAGACTGTAGGTATTTTGTCCACAATTTCAATGGCTTCGGCTAACACTTTCCAGCAGGCACTTTTGCCACACCCACTAGGTCCAACCAACATCACTCCATGAGACAATCTCTAAATGGTAAACAATTAGAGACACTTTTCCATAAAAGAGAATTCTGGCATCAGGTTTCTACGAGTGCACACTTTCTTTATAGCGTTTCTTAGTTTCTCTTCGGAGATCACTGGAATTTCACTGTTGGGGAACACTCCCATAAGTAGATTGGACAACAAAGGAATATCATCCTGGATCAACTTGGGAACAAAGGTTTCACAAACTGAGCGAATAAGAATGCCTTGTTCGAACTTCTCCAAATCACCAATGACTTCGCCTTTTTCAGTCATTTCCAACTAGGCCTCTCTCTTCATGTTGCCGGAACTGACCAACACACTTTTCAAGGCTCTGAGGCCGAAATCGTAATGGGGTTGGTTGGACAGTTGGTCAGCACACAGTTCGAATAGAGAGACAATTTTTCCGGAAAGTCTTTCTGCTGTTTTGTAGCCTAGTGAAAAGAGACTGACCTGGGCAATGAGTTCTCTGTCTGGCTTAATCATGGCCATTTGCCTGAACAACTGTTTAAGGTTCTCAGGCAGATTGCTACGACCGGCATACCCAGGGTTCATGGTCACGAAGATCCCCATTTGGGAATTCAACTTCACATCTCTATTCAAAAGGTCAATCTACTACATTCCTTCCTTCAAGCCCACCTGGATGGTCAAGATCTACTGACTCACAGCTGACAACATTCTCTCTTCCAGTCTATTGAACTCATCGAAGCAGCCCCAGGCACCCACCTGACATAGTCCTACGAAAATACGACCCATGGCATTGAAGTCAAAGGTTTCATCACAATTGAAGACCAGTACAAAGTAGCCGAGCTGTCCTCCGAGTGCCTTGACACTTTCTGTCTTGCCTGTGCCGGCTGGACCAAAAGGAGCTCCTCCCATTCTTAAGTGGAGAGCATGAGTCAAGGTGAGGAAACACCTGTCAGTCAAGGCAGTCTAGACCAACCTGTCTCCAATGCCTAGGTATTCAAAGCCATAATGGAAATTGGCTTTGTCACAGGTGGCCTTCAACTTCTTCACTTGCATTGTTTCTTTAGTGTTGAAGTAGAACTTCAAGTAGAACTACCACCCGAAGTCTTTCACACTGGTCACTTTGTCAATCACCAACTGTCTACTCACATCCCTTTCATGTACCTTTTCAGTAATAGCCTACTCCAGTTTCTACCTATAGGCTCTTTCCAAAGGGTCCAATACCTTTTCAGCCAGTAAAGTTAAAAAGGCCAATTCCCTCTCGATCACTTTCTAGACATTTGCTGTGAGGTCATTACTCAAGAGAGCCTCTTCCATCCTGGCAGCCCATAGCACCTGTAAGGCCAATAGACTGGTCTGGCCTGGGTTGTCTTTGATGATGTCCAGTGACTTGCTGTCTTCCACTGCACTCATTTTCTTGAGAGTGTTTTCCAAGACGACTGACAAACTGACCTACATCTAGTCATCTACTTTGCGTAGCCATACCCTGATAGTGCTGTCATCGCTGACCTTGACCGGCTAGACATACTTGACCACTTCACCTTCCCTGGAGACAATGCCAGTGATGATGTCGTTGTCTTCTGACTCTAGAGCAGTGATGCCTGCATACATTTTGGTGAAGTGTCTCTAAACAGCCTTCACGTCTTTACTGTTCCCGATGATTTCCAATAGGTCATCATCACCAACGAAGTAGAACCTGGCGAACCCTGAACGTTGCACTTCAAGGTAGTCTCCTAGAGCCTTCTTGATCTTTTCAAAGAGATCAGAGAGTCTTTCCAATGTCTTCTGTATTTCAGGAATGGAAATGACTTGGATGATGGCTGGGTTGTTGGCTACCTTCTTCATCAACTAGGTAAATTCACTGTCTACTCCTTTGAACCGAGTGTACTCATTCGCCAATTGGGTCCTGATGTCACTCGCTCCATTGAAAATGGATTCCAAGTACACCCACTTACGTTACACATCCATCCATATATCCATCACTATTCTTATTTTTTATAGTTTTTCATCCCATGGTTTCACTTCTTCTTCGAATGATTTGTAATAAGGTGACATTTTCATACTGTGTAGATTGCCCAGGTCTTCATCTAATAATGAAAACATGTCATCCCAGCCTCTAATTAATTTGCACTTGCTCTAGTACCTGACCATTTCCAAATCAAACTTCTGCCAATTGTTCTTTACCTTCTGAATCATGTCCTCCAGCACTTGTTCTCCTCTGGCGTCAGTCAGAATGGTTTCGATGGCTGCCTTGTGTTTCTGAGGGTCGGCTGCCCACACTTGTCCTAAAGTCAGTTCATTGAAGACAACATTGTTGATTTTCAACTTCTGCAGCACTTTCCTCCAATGTCTGTCTTTCATACACTCGTTCTTCATTTCCATGACTAGCAAGTTGGTTTTCTTGATGTTTTGTATTTTGACCTTCATTTGGTCATAACACTAGTAAGTGCTGAACTTGCTGGGCAATTCGTCCATCAACTCTCCTGCCTAGTTCAATGACTACTGTAGCTTTTTAGGCACAATGGCATTAATCGGTGTTTCTTTCAGAACATCTATTTTGCTCCACACTTTGTCCAGTTCACTCCACACTTGTTTCAGTCCAGTGCAGTCTTCTTGCAGAATGTTCAACTTTTCAGGGTCTCCTCCTTCCAGGCCCAACAATTCCTTCGCTTTGCAGATTTTGTTGTAATTGTCAGTTACCTGTTCTAGTCTAGTTTCAACTAACTGCAGAATTTCCAAAGCTTCATTAGGGTTAAGTTCTCCTGAATAAGGTTTTTAGTTTCTCCATAGATTTTCAATTTCTCCTACTTTTTCATTGACTTATTATTCTTCCATCAATATTCTCTATTGCAGATTAGGGAACTCCTGTTCCATCTAGCTGCATTTCCTCTGGAATATCTACCTAAAGACATTCCACTCTCCTTCCACCATGTCAGTATACAACCAATCTGAAGGAGGCACAAATCTCTATCTATCTAGCAATTTCTACCCTGCTTTGAACTTGTCCACCATTGTGGCCCAGCCAGAATACTTTTTCTTTATTTCCTACAGGTCACTGATAATGTTGACAATGTCGTTGCCTGAGGCTGTCTGGAAGTTCATTTTTTCTAATTTCTACCTAGATTACTATATATTGCTGTAGAATGACTTAATCTATTCCCCAAATGTTTCTGCAAAAGTGTTGATGATTTCCTTGTGCCAAGCATCATATTTGTTGTTGATTTTGGCCTACACAAGTCTATAATCAATGAGAATGGCTCCAAAGTATTTTTCAGTTTCGTTGTTGTCGAATGTCTGCCTGTCCTACTTGAGTTCATTCAACAACTGTTGCCACAACTCAATGTCATCATCTAGTTTGTCAAATACTTTCCTATTCTCAATAGACCATAGAGCCTAGTAACTCAGCCAAGTGTCAACATACTTTTCAGCCTTCTAAAACACAGTGTTTAGTTTTTCATAAGTGCTCTAAATATATCCTTTGGGTAACTTGCTGATGATCCCTTGGGAGTACACTTATTTGTTAGAGGACAGAGCCTGTGCTCTTTTGTAACGAGCTGAGTCTAGTCTAGGTAGAGTACATACTGTTCCAATTAGTCTATGTAGGTTCTGATACCAGTAGAATTTAGCGAATTCTAGAGGAGGGTCAAGGAATATTTGTTAATTCTGAATCTAGAGTTCATGGTGAGTAGGTTTACCCACTTAAACATTGGTACCTTCGTATTGCTTTTATTGGAAATCTTCAAATTCTCCAAACCATTGGTCAATCATTTCTTCTAGTCTTTTGGACAACATTTCTTCTATTTTGTTGTCTAGTTCAGGCACCCACAAGTGCAAATTAGCATAATCTTTAAAGTTGAAATCATCAATGACTTATTAGATTTATTATATTTTATCTAAAAAGCTGTCTCTGGTAGGTTCACAAGTCAAAAGGGATGTGAGTTGAGTCTGTACTATTTCTATTTTTTCCTTTAAAAGGATGACTCCATCCTCCAAAGCGAGAACCTTTTCAGATAGTTTTTTAGTGTAGATGCTGAGATGTTTGGTATGCCAGGTGAAGCCGAAGCCAGTCTGAATGGCAATCAACACATCCAGTCTCTGCTGGGCCACCAATTTGGCCACCTTGCCATCCACCTTCGCACATATTTATTTAAATGAATACAGACTTTCTCTCAGGGACATGGCATAAGGGTAGATCTACTTCACTTCTTTGGCTGTGTTGGTCACTGAGTAGGACAACTTTATACGTTGGCTACGGAAGTTCTTGAAGTGTCTCACTTCTTTGAATAGAGTGGTGATCCAGTCATCGAAGTTCACTTTCAGTTCTATTTCCTTCCTCTGGATGATTTCGAATAGTTTCTTCTGTAAGTTCATTTCCCTTATTTTCTAGGCCATATCGGTGGTCCACTGGTTGCACAGAGGAATGGGACTTAAGTGTTTTTCAAACTTTTCAATGGTTTCATTGAGTTGTTTGGCCTCGTTCATGTCATTCCAGTTGGGCCCGATGGTGGAGGCCACTCTTTCTCTGTACATCTGCAGTCTCCTCTGGATCTGTATAATCCAGATGATCTGGGCTGAAATGGGAGGGATGTCTCTGGTCTGGCTGATTTTGGCAGTGTCAGTGTCCCCGAAGGTTTTGACATACTTGTCTTTCAGCATCTAAATATACCTACCTACGTTTTCCAGCAGTTGTGACTGATATTCATGAATGACAGCCCTGAAACGTTCTCTTGAAGAAAGTGAGTTGAACTTCTGCAGTATCTTCAACATTTCATTGGCATTGGTGGAGTTGCTGAGTAGTTCTCTCAGTTTCATAGTGATATGTGTTTCTATTCTTCCTATTTTCTCATTATAGATGGTGCTGGCATGTACAAAGGCAGCTGTGCCGGCTGAACTGATGTCAAATACATCCATTTTGCTGAAAATCTAATAGGCTTCGTCCATTTCCTGGATATCTAGGAAAGTGCTTTGTTCGTTTTTACCATTCTTCTACTAAGTGCTCTGAATGATTTCTTTGAGTTTTTCATGAGGTCTCCTGACCCTGAAGATGAAATCAATTCTGTTTTTGATGTTGTTGAGATAGTCAGTGATGAGTTTGCTAGTGCCTTTGCTGCTCCTCATCATTTCCTTGAAGTTGATCATGTCATTGTTCCACTTGTTGAGCATGTCGTAGAACTTTTTCTTGATAACCATTTCATAGTCAAAGAACTTAATGTTCATACAGTCTTCCTAGTTGAGTATCTTGAGTATCTGTTCTGTCAAGTCTCTTTGAATGGCTTCTATCAACTCCACTGACCTTTTGCCAGAGTAGCTGTCTAAGTTGTTGAGGTTCTGCAGGTGACTGAATAGGTTGACCACTGACTGATGTATCTAGTCTAGAGAGTTGGCTGACAGAATGTCATTAATAGGCAACTCTTTAATGAATTTGTTACACTCTTTGGCCCTTTGCAACACGTTTTTGAAGTTGAGGTCATTGAAGTAGGCTGTCACTTACACTTTGCGTTTGACTCTGAGAATGTTGAGAGTGAGTTCCACTTCGGGCTGTTTGAGTTGTAAGTCAATGATAGACAGGGCCCTTTCGTATTTCATCCAGAAGTTGATTTCCTAGAGAGTGTTACCATTGGAGAGGTCAAAGTTCTATTTGATGACCTACTGGATGTCACTGGTCCACTTGGTGACTGTCTTGACCAGGTTGTTAATGAAGTCATTGTCATCCAGATCGAAGTCATCTACCTTAGCCTTCAGTCCCAATTGACTTGCTTCCTGTATTTTGGCCTTGATCACAGGGTCAAACATCAACTGGATCTAGGGAACATACACACTCTATTAGAACTATATTAATCCCAAATTGACTTCTCTAAGTTTCTTGAGTAGTTGGTTGTAGGTGTCAACATTGTTGCTTTCATTGGCTTCGATGACTTCTTTGTAGATGTTGAAGGCAGGAATGAGACAATGCTGTACATAGTTCTGGCCTACCTCAAAGGGCCCTTCACTATCTTTGTAGCTGAGGTTGTAGACCTGCAGCTAGTCACTCACTGGCACAGTCTCTTTTACTTGCTCAGCCCCTTCCTTCAGGTCCAGGTTGTCTTTCACTCTCTTAATGAAAATGACACTCTGGCCCAACAACTAGTCTTTCACCATTTCCAGCTGGATTTCCACTTGTTCTTCGTTTTCCTTTTCTTTGTTCTACTTCCTGGTGACTATCAAGTGTCTCAGCTGAGAGTCATTGGCAAATGTCCTGATCATGTCCTAGTTGTCTTGACTGTGGATCTTTTTATAGAAGTTGTCCTTTTCCACTCCCAAAATGGTGGAACAGGCTCCTGTCACGTATTCACATAGTTTGTCCATTTCCAAGCAGCC
>Ga0247592_1000071_pt1 | contig 12542 bp, 5 predicted proteins | sample 54RmetaT_FD_186106 | JGI IMG/M metagenome (GOLD analysis project Ga0247592, IMG submission 186106) | Metatranscriptome of seawater microbial communities from Monterey Bay, California, United States - 54R (Metagenome Metatranscriptome) | ecosystem: Environmental > Aquatic > Marine > Coastal...
CATCGGGTAAGCGTAAGATCGACGATATCATCATCGACCGAATCTTCGGAGAAGCTTACACAGGCCGTAGCGGTGGTACAACCGTCACGTTCTCTCGTGCTGCTTCCTCGACTCGTGACACCAACATCACGATCGGTAATCTGAGCAAGAACGACGCTAACCCAGTTGTTGACACCTATGACGCAGTTTCTGCTAAAAACGGTATCGACATCATCTCTGGTAACACTGAAGGTTTCTCCATCGGTGCTAACTACGATGGTACTCCAACTGGCGGCGCAGCTCCTCTTGGTCTTACTCTTGAGAAGCTCAAAGCGGCTCGCCGCACGATGCTTCGTCTTGAGGCTATCGGTCAGGATGACGTTGTTAACTGCTTCCTTACTTCGACTCAGTTCAACGACCTTCTTGGTATTGAGGAAATCATCAACTCCGATTACGCAGTTCGCAAGTCTCTTGCAGAAGGCGCAGTCACCACGTTTATGGGCTTCCGCTTTATCCAAACCGAGCGTCTTGGACTTAACAGCGATGGCGCTAACGACGACGAGCGTCGTGTTATCGTTGCAACACCTAAAGCACTTAAGATGTCTGTTGGTACAGCTCTTAAGGGCGATGTGTGGCGCGTTCCTGCCAAGAAGAACATCCCTTACATTTACTTCAAGCTTTGCGCTGAAGCATCTCGTATGTGGGGTGAGGTCACTGGCGAAATCCGCTGCCTAGAGGCGTAGTCTTATCTGTAGCCTCCCCTGTCAATTCGGGGGAGGCTACTTCCTCTTTATGGCTACTGAAGCAAACAAACTGGAGATACTGAACTCTGCCCTACGCATGGTGGGCAGCTTTCATATCGACGCCGATGACGAATCAAGCAGCACGTATGAGATAAGTACACGTGCCTATGCTCAGGCCGTCACCGAGTTGTTTGGGGACAATATATTCAATTACAACACAAAGCGGGCGACCTTAACAGGCGTTGTATCCACAGAGTTTAAAAACTTTGGATATGAGTACACACTTCCTGCCGACTTTAATTTATTTCTATACGTAGAGAGTGCAGAAGACATTCTTGTTTCCGATTTCCGATTTGCAAATGGCAAGTTGTATTCAGACGAAACATCTCTTAAGATTACGTACACATATGTTCCCGATTTGGAAACATCTGCAGCTGGGCTACCAGCGTTTATTACACGACTGCTCACACTGCACATGGCGCAGAACATGAGCATTGAGTTGTCTGGTTCTGAGAATCGACATGAGATTTTACACAAGCAGTACGTTCTCGCGCTTCGACGAGCAAGAATGTTGGAAGGTCGCCAAGGACCAGCTCAAACCTACATCAACGACGGAAATTCTCAATTCATAGGCGCACACCAAAGGTATGGCTCGGTATAGCAATGTTCAGACAGATTTCTCAGGCGGTTTAATCAGTGATTACGTTCTCGGACGCACTGATATTAAACGGATAGCTAACTCTGGCCGTACATTCAAAAACTTCTTTCCGTCACTTCAAGGACCTGCTGTTTTTCGTACAGGGTTTAAACACTATAACACTACAGACTACACCACAGACAGCGTGGTGGCTGTTGACGTTATCTTAGCAACTGACCAACCATACAGGGCTGTGTTTACTCCGCAGCAAGTGGAGATATTTGATTCTAATGGAATATCAAAAGATGTAGTCCCAACACCTTATTCTGCTGTAGATATCAATGAGCTACGCTTTAGCTCAGAAACATCAGAACTTTACATTGCTCACGGTCGCCACAGACCTAAAAAACTTACAGCGGATATTTCATATGTAGCAGCTTCACTTGTATCTAGTGACGGTTACACGTTATACGCACAAGGCGATATCTTGCTGAACACAAATGTTGAAGTGCAGGGTGACGATCAGTGGACTCTATCTGACCTGACTTTTGAAGTAGAACCGTTCTTGGAGAAAGAAGACGACGGCACTAAATACACCATTTCACAGAACGAGCGCTATGTAAAACTTGAAGCAGACACAGCAGCTTTTTCAGCCATAGCCAATGACTTCGTGGCAATCCCAGCAGGCTCTTACAGCCAAGACTGGTATGTGGAGTACACCGTTGGATCTACCAAGTTACTTGGAAAAGCACTACACGCAGGTTCGTCCACAAACTACACATTGGAAGACCCCACAAGCACGGTTGTTTACGTAGAACCCGTTGTGTCTGTCCTAGACATCGAAGATGACGCAGCTCAGCTGTATTTGTTAGATAGCGACGAAGTAGATGAAGCCACACAACCAACAAAAAGCAAAGCTTTGGAGCTAGACGGAGTTGATGTGGACGAAATACATTTGCGCTCTGATACAGTTATTTTCAACTCAGGGTATACGGACTCGTGGGTTAGAGTCGCCGATGACAGGCGAAATAACGAGGTTGTAGTCGGTGAAACTCGGAGCAAAACTCGATGGGTTAAGATCAAAGAGCATCTTGGCACAGAAGACCACCCTGTTGAGTTTTATAGAGGAGCATACGACAATACGCTTTATAGTGGTGGCTCTGTTTATCGAATCTATGAAGGTTTAACCACCACCTTATATCAATTTGGACCAACTACTACTGGATCTTTGACAATTATTACGGCTGTGCTCACTCCAACAGGCAATAGAACCTATTCGTTTGTTAATGGTTTGGGAACAGTCAGTAATCACGCATTAGGCAGCGGTAGCAACCCATACCCAACAGGAAATTATGTGATTGGTAATCTATCCACACAGAGACAATTTGATGTTGTATCGTGCTACAATACAGCTGACGGTGTTCCAAAAGTCGAAGAGTATGACTCAGGAAGCTCTACTGGGAATTTAGTTATTCCAGATGCCCTTAGCAACCTTTCAGCCACTACGATTGCAAACGATGCTTTGCTGAATGTTACACAAAGTAAGTTTGGTCCAGAAGACGTAGGTCGTCACATACTTGGCCGAATGAAGTCTGGAAATGTGTACATGTCCATTTCTCGTTTTGTAAGCACCACTCAGGTTGTTGTAACACTTATTAACTCCGTCCCTCGCAATAAACGAACACTTGCTTTTGAAAACGGAGGCACCTTTGAAGATGTTAAGCTGGGGGCTTGGTATTTTGATAACTACCCCAGAACAGTCGCTAAGTTTGAGCAGCGGCGTATATTTGGAGGAACTTACTCAAACTCAAACTTCCTCTATTACAGCCGAGCCGAAGATGAAACCAGCTTTCAACCCACACAAGATAATGGGGATGTTTTGGATACGGACGCTATTACCTACGCGCTGTCTAACAGAAACGCCGCAATCCGTTGGATCAACGCAGCCAAAGACTTGGTTGTAGGCACAACGGGTGGTATTTACCGAATTGTCCCCAACCAGTACCAGTACGGTATTAGTCCAAAAACGATACGGATGGAGCTTACAGAAGAAGAGCCCTGTGAGGCTCAAGCAGAAACAGTGGGTAGCTCCGTGTTTTACCCAGACCAGTCAGGTACTCGACTGATGGAGTATAAGTATGACACAACGCTTAACAGCGCATCCTCTAATGATGTATCAAAACTTATTTACCCAACTTTTCTAACTGACGCCATCGCCCAAATTGCCTACCAGCATACACCTCAGCCTCGTATTTGGGTGCGCACTCGATCGGGTAAACTTTACTGCTTATCGTATCACAGACAAGAAGAGTTCTACGCGTGGTCTGAGCAAGACTTAGGCGGTGATACGCAAGTTTTAGACATCAATATTCTTCACCGAGGAACAAGCACGCAGTTGGACCAAGTGTGGATTGTTGTCCGCCGAAACGGAAATACTTACACAGAAGCCCTAGCAGAAACTGACCCAGTTCAACTTACCAGCTACCCAATGTTGGACAGCTACATTGAGCTGGTTAAACCAGAAGAAGCCCCGATAAGCAACGACGTGAGCGAGCGCTTCGGAGAAGGAGACACTGTCGCTGTAATCGAAGACGGTGTTTACACAGGCGATCAGACGCTAACCGATGGAACCATTACGCTACAGTCTGCGGATGCAACCCGAGTCATTGTTGGTCTGCGTTACACGGGCGAGTTGCAGATGATGTTCCCTACTTGGGATGCAAGCAATAAGCCAGCCTATGCAGCAGACACAGCCAGAATCGTGTCGATAAGACCGTTCCTGATTAACACATGGAGCTATAAGGTTGGAGTTGGCGACAGATTTGAAACAGTCCGCGTGTCAACAAACTACGGAAGCGGTAACGGCTTTACAGGTTTTGACAAAGAGCGGCCAGTGACTGGCTCTACGTTTGGCGTCGACAATGTGCCCACAATTAAGCACGAAGAGCCGTATCCCTTGACAATTGCGTCTTTAACAACCAAAACTGATTTGAATTAGTATGGAAATCGCAATCGCAGCTACATTACTTAGCACTGCATTCTCTTATCACTCTGCGCAGCAAAACGCAAAGGCGCAAGAGTACGCAGCTGATGCTGCTGAAGCACAGGGCGAGGTCAACGCTCAAATAGACGTCAACAACATGGTTGATGCTGTAGCGCAAGAAAACTTTAAACAGTCTGCTGCCGAGGCTAATAAGTTTCGTGATTTGGAAGCTATCCAAAGAAAGCGAGTTGCTTTGTCAAGAAAGCTTGATGCTGATTTAGCCAAGGAACGTATCTCTCTGTCTTCTAGTTACGGAACAATGGAGGACGTCTTTAGGTCATATGATGTGGCAGCAAACAACGAACTTGCTAGTTTTGATTTTGATGCGTCCGCGTCTAGCTACCAGTACAACCTACAAGCAGGCGAAGCAGGACGTAAACGTAATTTGGCTTGGGATACTGGTCTTGCGCAAAGAGAATTTACTTTGGCAAGTGCAGCAAACACAGCAACACAGTATCGCAATCAAGCTGCAAATATTAGAACAGCTGCAATTGGTGAGGCCGTCGGTGGCCTAGCCAGTGCAGCTAGCATGGGAGCAACAGCAGGTTCAGACGCAAAATGGCTATTCAGTTAAACACTCAAACTGCTCAGCAGCAGAAAGCGCCTTTTTCGGCATTTGATACAACATCCTCTTATCGAAGTGGGCTTTCGGGTGTGGCTGAGGGCATCAGCAAAGTAGGTCAAGCTGCTTTTAATATACAGAGGTTTAAGGCCAATCAGAAGACACAAGCGCAAAAGCTGTTGGCGTCGGAAGCTGCTACAAACTACGAGGTACAGCTTGATGAAGTATCTAAAAATTTAGATGCAGCTTATGAGTCAGGCGATGTCTCAGAAATAAACCGAGTTAAGCAGCAGTTTAATGCCCTTGGAAAACCTGATTTTAATAAGTTCCTTCCCGACACTGCAGGCGGAGTTATTGAGGATATGGATGTACTAGCTCCGTACCAGCAAAGAGCTTCTGAAACGTGGGGTAAGTTGAACAATACTTACGAGCTTAAAGCAAATGCTTATAAAATCTCAAACAACTCTAAAGATTTTCTTTCTGCTACCAGAAGCAACGTTGTTAAGGCTATTACTCAAAACCCCACAGGACTTAGCCCTGAGAATTTTAACACACTGCTGAGCGGCCTAGACCCAACTACAAACGTGTACCAAATTCTGGTTGACGGCCAGCCCAACGACCAAACAAGAGAGGCGTTTAAAACAGACGCTGGTAGTTCAGTATTGGCGGCAATCAAGCACCAGTTAAAAACAGCGAGCAGCCCCGAAGAGCTTCTTAGCCGCAAAGAACAGAGTGATGCTTTCTTAGAGACACACGCTGAGTCTTATGGCTTTACTCCCGATCAGGCACTAGACTTTGAAACAGTTTACGCAAGCAGACTTAAAACTGTAAGTGACACCACCTACTTAAAAGATGAAGCTGAAAAAGAATACGGCTCTGTAACATCATCGTATGACAACTTCTTTAACTTAACAAAAGCTTCTGATATATACAAAGCTGCTTCGGATTTAGAGACAAGAATTATTCGTGCAAAAGATAACCCATATATCTTAGAAAAGCACGCAGACAAGATCGCTGAGATGGAAGAAGTCTTGTCTATGTTTATTCCAGAAGTGGATTCTGAAGGAAACCCAACTACTGACTCCTCTATTGTAGATCGTTTAGCTCGCAGGTTAATTCTTAACACACCCGACAAACGCCCCTCTTTCGCTGACTTTCGCCAAATAGTTGATGAAAACCAAAGCTTAAGCGACTCTGCAGTCACAGCAATCCAGAGTTATATCAACAACAGAATTGGAATTGCAGAGAGGGGTATTGCTGATGGAGACTTAACATCGTTGGGTGCGCTATATCCTGAACTCCAGAAACACATTAGCTCGGGAGATACAAACTCAGCTCGCCTATACTATCAAGAAGAGGTGCTCCCTGAGTTAACGGCCAAAGGGCTGGATGCTGGCCTGTACGGAGAAGCAGGTGGTAATATTAAACTACCGCCGATGTTCTGGTTTGGAGCAGAAAACCCAGCGTTTCCTGTAAACGAGGTCGCAGCGTCTACTTCAGTAGTCCTTGATCTTTTGACAAAAAATGCAGGCTACGAAGGAGCGTTGACTGATGGAGCAATGGCTGTAATCGGGAATTCTAAAACTTCTTCCGATATGAGGCAAACATATCAACTGGCTTCCGCAGCGGCATATGCTGTGAAGCTGGGCGATGACCCACAAGCTGTTATTGAAACTAGCCTTAACTTTGCAAAACTTGCTCACGACAACAAAGACAACTCAGAAGTTAATGACATTTATGACTCTTTGATGCTTGAAGAAGATACAGGTGACACGACTGGTGTAGATATCTTAGATACGGTTCAGAAAATCAAACAACTTATGGGATCAAACAGAGCAGGTGAAGCTGCTTACTTTGAGTCACAACTAAAAGGGCAGATTGCCGATGGTTTGTTTAAAAGAAAAACACCTGAAGATATAAAAGAAGACATACAGGCGCATGAAGATCAATACGTTCGCCCGTACATGGGCTCGTTGCGTGAAACTAGGGAGGGTCAGCCAACATTTATACATCCCGATGTTTACAGGGAGAACGTAGACCCCAGCTACGAACGAGCGGGGTTCTTTGGTAGACTTCTTAACCCTTTTAGCGAGCTTCCTCGTTTTGGTGGAAAAACAGGGGCAAAGCGCGTTGCAGAATACAACTTGGCTGCTGTCACAGCTTATGCCGCTAAAAACTTTGATCTTTCTAACCTGAAAGGTTTCCTAGAGGATACAAGTTACGGGATAAGTGAGTTTCCCACCGCACCGACCAGTCCTTACGGTGGAGTGGGCGGATCAATGTATATTCCAGAAAAGACGGAGCTTCTTAAAAAACAAAAAGCTTTTGGTCCTGAAGAACAAAAAGCTTTTGATCTTAAAAACCAAGAAGCCACCTATGCTGGGCTTCTGAATAACGACTATCACTCCAAAGGAATGGGTATTTTTGGTGCGAAAGGTGTGGGTGTGCCGATCATGCAGCTTCGTGGAACTACTTTTAGAACTGCAAAGGATCAATACGGAAACCCCGTTGAAAAAGAGTTTTACGTGCTAGAGGTGATGAACCCAAGAACGCAGCAGTACGAACCCTTTGCTGATAACAACGGAGAAGAGGTAATAGTCCCTGTAGATGCGGTTAATCCTAAAATACGTTCAGCTATTTTAGAGGATGTTAACTTAAGTCCATTTGACATGGCCACAGGTGATGTGTTTGGATCAAAAACTGGACCACAAAATAGAATGTGGCGACTATTTAATCAATGATTACTCCACAAAGAGACCCAAACTCCTTAGTACGTACAAAGACTCTGTCTGAAATAGCTGGACAAGACTACAGCACAACAGACTACGGAGTTGTTGAAGGACTGAAGGCCACATCGCTTGCAACCATACAGCGAAACTTTGTAGTTACTGCCGCCGACTGGGTGAAGCAGTATGATGAGCGTAGAGATGTAAAAATGGGGAAGAGGGCTCCTGTCACTCAAGAGCATTACGATAAAAGTCCTGCAGCTAAATATGGCTTAGAGTTTCGTGCTAACGAAAACCCTCTTACATTTGAACGTCGTATTCAAAAAGCAGCGAAGCTTAAATATTACAATGAAATCGCTCAAGGTCAGGATCGACAGCTATCACAGTTTGTGACTTCACTCGGTGTTGGGCTTACAACAGACCCAACCAACCTTATAGGTTTTGGTACTGGTGCAGGTGTGGCAAAAGCTTCTTTGTACGCAGCTGCAGGTCGACGTGCAGCCGCCGCTTATCATTCAGGCAAGGGTACCTTTAAAAACGTAGTGGCCTACGGTGCTGCATTTGAGGTGCCTTATGCTTTTATGTCCAATGATCTTGGTGTTGAAAAGTACACATTTGATCAACTAAAGATGTCACTTGGAATGAATGCCGCTTTTGCTGGTGTGTTAAGTGGCGTTTCTGCTGGAGCATCTTACCGATCAGCAGCCAAAGTTGCCAAGGCTAAAAGCGATTACGAAGTTTACAACCGCATAATGACTGGTGACTACACAATACCAGATGCGTTGGATTCTGTGTATAACTCAGGCAACAAAGCAGTAGTTGATGTAATCAAGCAGGACAAACGTCTAACTGACATTGCAGAAGGCCGTATTAAGCAGGACGATGTAACGCTACAGGACACACTTCAGATAGCTGCACTGCTTAAGGGCTATGAAACACACTTAAAAGTCTCGTCAATGACAGCCAAACTAGCTGACGACTTCTTGTCAAAACTGCAGTCTGGGGAGACCAGCATATTTAAGGCTCGCAAAGAGTATGAGGCTAAAGTTGGTCGAGTTGTGGATGCAGTTCTTTACGGAAAAACTCAGCAACTTACTAAAGAAGATGTTAGCTTCTTAAACAGCAATAATGTTGAAATACGCAGACAGGGTGACGAAGCAGAGCCAACTAAAGGTGGGAACCAAATGCACGCATCCTACACTGTCACTGAAAATTACGGTGTAGTTACCAAGTCTGAGGCTACTGCTAATCAGGCTTTATTAGATGCTTCGGTAAACGCTCGTAACCTAGAGCTTGAGTATTTTACGCTTATTGAGCAAGGTAAGCGAGCAGAGGCGATGGATATGAAGCCAAAGCTCGATGAGGCTAAGCAGGTTGTCGATAACCTGTTTGGGGAGACATACGCCCGCATGGTCGAAGACATTAACGGAATGGTTAATGAGGTCCTGCTCGGTGATAAGAAAATTGTCCCAGTAACTATCCAGAAACAACAAGAAACAAAGGGCGCTAAGGGGTGGAAGTATCCAGATGAGCTTAGAAATTATATTGCTGAGCCGCACTTTCTTTTTGCAGATTCTGCTTACTACGAAGGCATTACTAAAATCCCAGCTACGGAAATCCTGTATGTTGAGACAATGTCTACCTTGTTTCATGAGACTTGGCACAATGTTAAGGAGATAAACATATCAGCCTATAATCAACTTCTTGATGCAGCCAGCACTCCAGCCATTAAAAAGATAATGGCTGGTATATTGAAAAAGAGGGGTTATTACGACAGGCGTACACTGGAAGATGATAAGCTAAGTATTATAGAAGAAGAGTCTCCGTCTTTCTTACTTGAGTTTGCCCTGACTCGTCCAGAGTTTTGGAAAGTGCTTCAAGACGACAACCCCTCCCTATTTAATAAGTACAAAAACCTAGTAAGTAAGGTGCTTTCTCACGGCGCTGCTGTGTTAAAGGTTCAGGGGTCAAAACGGCTTTTAAAGATGAGAAACGCAGACAAGGTAGCCAAATAAGTTGGAGACATTGTTAAGTCTTTGCGAGATCAAGTGGATTCAACAAGACGTATGCGCCAGCTATATTCGCAATCAGCTAGTGGCAGAAAGTACGGAGTTAAGCCTTTAACAAAAGCTGCTTACGAAAATCCAAACTTTAAGTCTCGTGCAGATGAAATGCGCAAGTACTCGGCAGACCCTGTTGCTTATTTGGAAGACACTATTGAAGCTACAGTTGGAAGCGAAGAGGTATTGCCAATGTTAATGCCCAGCGCCCTGCCAGAAACAAGAGCTGCGCTGTCTGAGTATGTTGCAGAGGTTATCAAGAAGCTGGATGAAATGGGTATGGGTCATGTGACTCCGTACGTAAAAGACATCTTGATAAACCAGATGGGCACTCAAAAGCGCCGTAACGCAATTGTGCGAGCAGTGCGTAAAGCCGAGCTTAATGACGAACAGATTGTTAGCGTTCTTGCAAGTCTTAAAGAAAAAGGAACACCGCTTGATACCGCCCAACGAATTGGGTTTATCTTGCGGGACGAAAACATTTCTACAGCAGAAAAACTTGGTAAAATCAACCAATACTTTCACCAAGAGAACTTGGCAATGGTGCTCCGCAATATACATGATGCAGCAGTCACCAATAAACTTACCGACATCGTAAAAAGCAAAGCGACACCTGCTGAAAAACTGGCTCAGCTAAAGACAGTCCTAGATGGAAGTCTTCGCAAGGGTGTCGAGCGTAACACATCCATTCAGCGTTTAGTCGACGGTCAGATAATTAAAGACCAGTCTCCGCTAATTGAGTATCTGGTTAATAACGATTTGCTGGAAGTTTTCTTGGGCGAAGATCCGACAAGCTACATGTCCTCATACAGAGAAATTGTTGCTAAAAACCCAGAGGTTGCTCGCATTTACGGAGAGAACCTTAAAGAAGGTTCGTTGCAGCTCCATCTGGACTTAATGGACGCTATTTCTAGCGGAGAGATACCGAAGAAGTGGAAAGGTGTGGATGAGTTCGAAGGATTGGTTGATATAATCAAAACAATCAACGAAGGCCAGATGGCGGAGATTAACCACTTAGGTGTAAACATGCGCCAGCGTAGTGGTTTCACGGGCTATAGCATGAAGTATGACAAACAAGTTGTTTCTGCTATGTCAGAGCAAGAGTTTGTTACTTTTATGCTGAGGGTAGTTGACGTTGAGCAAACAGAAAAACTGCACGGCGGTTTGATGGAGAACAAATCCGAATCTGGGATGACTTTTGATCGTTTTGAAATCGACTCTTTTTTGAGGAGATTCTACAACGAAATAGTTTCTGGAAAAATTGACGAGGACACAGCTGGCGCTAAGTCGATTGTAGGTTCAATGCGTAAAGCAGCAAAGATTGCTTTTAAACCAGAGCACCGCAACGATGCAATGGTCACGCTGAGCAATTTTCATAATTTGGGACGTCTGCTTCTTGAGCAGATTCGCAGCCGATCAGAGAAAATTGCACTTGTTAAGAATCTAGGGCACGACCCGTATTCCATGATTATGGGCGTTGCTCGCAAGGAGGGACTAGATCGGGTCAAAGGCTTCAGCATATTGGATGCAACAGCGAAACAAGTAACTGGGATGCTTGACAACCCTGTTGATGTAAACATCGCCCAGAACTTCCAAAAAGTGCGCCAGTTCTCCAACGTAGTGTTCCTAGCAGGTTCTGGGATGTCTGCGCTGTCTGACATCCCTTTGATGTTGACTACTATGCAGTACCTTGGGGGAGACGTGACGTTTAAAGATTTTGTCGCTTCTTACCGACAAGCAGCAAAAGCCCACTTTAAAGGCAATGACAAGGAGATGGCTGCTTGGTTCCGCTCTCAAGGAGCTGGTTTTGACATTATTACTCGTCAGACCGCCCAACGGGTGGTAACGGGTGAGTCCTACGCTGGCGGTCTTTTGGGTATGGCAAATCAGCTTATGTTTGAGCTAAACGGCCTGAACCGCGTTACAGCCACACACCAGCAGGTGTTTATGGACATAATGACTAACAGTCTTGGAGAGCAGTTTCGAAGTGGAAACCTCAATCCAGTTCTTGAGGCGCGTATGCGTGAGTTTGGTTTTACTGATAAAGAGCTAAAAGCTTTGGCGAACTACGTAGAGCAGACTCCTGACGGCAAATATCGACTTGGCTCTTCTAGCATAAAAAACGCTGCTCTTCAGCGTAAAGTTAGTGGTTTCTTAACTACCTATATGAAAGAAGCCGTAATTGAGCCAGATGCTGGGGCTATGGCAATTACACGTCTAGGCTTGGAGGCTGGTACAATTTCTGGAGAAACTGCGCGTATAGCGCTGCAATACAGCAGTTTTATGCTGGGAATGTCCAGAGTTGTCTATCGCAGGTTTTTGCACGGCTATAGCGGTGAGGGCAAGCACAATGCCCACAAGATGGCGCACCTGATTACCTACGTCGGGGCTGCTCTGGGTTTTGCGTATATGACCACTGTAATGAAGGATTTAGCCAAGTTCAAGGAGCCGATTGACCCCCTTGACATGACATTCTTTGATTTTACCCGTATTTTGCGCCAGTCAGGAGTTCTGGGTATTACCGAACTTGGGCTTAATGCGGCACAGTTCGGTCCTTCGTCAACCCTGTCCCCTGTTGCTGGGATGGCGGCAGACGTCCTATCTGGAGACGTATCCAAGGGGCTTAAGCCGCTTACGGGTCAGCAATACCCAATAATTGGTCCAGTCATCCAAAAAGCTATTGGTTTTGTCATGGCAGAGACCGTTCAGAACGCCCAAAATGACCTTGTTAGGGGCAACCAAGCTGCCTTGTCAAACACGGAAGACTAGCTTGACACAGCTTCTATACTCAC
>Ga0247592_1000082_pt1 | contig 11941 bp, 7 predicted proteins | sample 54RmetaT_FD_186106 | JGI IMG/M metagenome (GOLD analysis project Ga0247592, IMG submission 186106) | Metatranscriptome of seawater microbial communities from Monterey Bay, California, United States - 54R (Metagenome Metatranscriptome) | ecosystem: Environmental > Aquatic > Marine > Coastal...
CTAAGCCTGCTGAGTTGGTTTCTGTATCTAAGTCTGCTAATGGTTTGTTGTGGCTTGTTGCTGTGGCTATTATTGTGGCTGGTGTTGCGATCACTATGTATTCTGATGTGTTGGGTGCTAGCATTAGTTTTTATAGTACTTCGATAGCTGTTGTTGTAGTTTTGCTTGCTTTAGTTGTTGCAAGGTTTACAAATCAGGGTCGTCGATTTTGGGCTTTTTTCAATGCTTCAAAATTAGAGCTTGCGAAAGTGGTGTGGCCAACTAGAAAAGAGACTATGACTATTACTGTTATGGTGATTGTTGTTGTTATTATATTTGCTATATTGATATCGATATTCGGTGTGATATTTGAAAATTTCATTCAATACTTTTTGGGTTAAATAAGGGTTTTTAAAATATGTCTGAAGAAAAAAAAGATGCTCTTGGCGATATATCTGCTGAAGTAGGTTCAACTGTTGAATTGGAGCAGAGTGAAGTTGAGAAATTACCAATGACCCAAGCTGGTATGCTTTGGTATGTTGTTCAGGTGCACTCAGGTTATGAGAAAAGAGTAAAAACTCAGCTTGAAGAAAGTATTGAAATAGCTGAAATGGGTAAGAGTTTTGGTAGAATACTTGTTCCTACTGAAAATGTGGTTGAGATGCGTAACGGTCAAAAACGCAAAAGTGAGAGGAAATATTTTCCTGGTTATGTTGTGATTGAGGCTAAGCTTACTACGGAAGCTTGGGATGTCATTAAGGCTGTGCCTAGGGTTTTGACTGTTGTCGGCTCAAAAGGTAAGCCAATTCCATTGAGTAAGCCTGAAGTAGAAAGAATACTTGGTTATATGGAAGTTACTGAGGTCGCAGCTGAACCGCGTTTAAGAAAATCATACCAGGTTGGTCAGGTTGTTAGGGTTCTTGATGGGCCGTTTAATGACTTTACTGGTGTGGTAGAAGAGGTTAACTATGATAAGTCAAGATTGAGAGTTGCAGTGTCTATTTTTGGTAGATCTACACCTGTTGAGCTTGAGTTCTCGCAAGTTGAAAAAGATTCTTAATTTTATAAATTAAGAAACAGGGAGCTTACGATTGGTTGTGAGCGCTATTAACCTAAAATTGGAGAAAAACAATGGCTAAGAAAAAAGTAGAAGCTATTATTAAATTGCAAGTTGCTGCGGGTAAAGCAAACCCGAGTCCACCGATTGGTCCTGCATTGGGTCAGCATGGTGTAAATATTATGGGGTTCTGTAAAGAATTCAATGCTAAAACTCAAGGCATGGAACCGGGTATGCCTGTTCCTGTTGAGATCTCTGTGTATAGTGATAGAAGTTTTACATTTGAAATGAAAACTCCTCCAGCATCTTACTTGATCAAAAAAGCAATCAATGTAAAATCTGGTTCAACAAAGCCTTCAAAGGATTGGATTGGTACTATTACTCGTGAGCAGTTAGAAGAAATTGCTAAAATCAAAGATCCAGATCTAACAGCTGCTGATATAGATGCTGCTGTGAGAATTATCGCAGGTTCTGCTCGTAGTATGGGTGTAAAAGTTGAGGGAGTTGAATAATGTCTAAAATTTCAAAAAGAATGAAAGCTGTTTCTGCAAAAGTAGATGCGGAAAAAAAGTACTCAGCGGTAGAAGCATTTGATATCTTAAGAGAAGTTTCTTCTGTTAAATTTGTAGAAGCAGTAGATGTTTCTGTATCTTTGGGAGTTGATCCGCGTAAATCTGACCAGGTTGTTAGAGGTGCATCTGTGCTTCCTAATGGTACTGGTAAAACTGTACGAGTTGCTGTATTTGCAAAAGGTCCTGCTGCTGATGCGGCTAAAGACGCTGGTGCTGATGTTGTTGGTATGGAAGATTTGGCTGATGAAGTTAAAAAAGGTAATATGGATTTTGATGTTGTAGTAGCGTCTCCAGACGCTATGCGTATAGTTGGTCAATTGGGTCAGATCTTGGGACCTAAAGGTCTTATGCCGAACCCTAAGGTTGGTACTGTAACTATGGATGTAGCTAAAGCTGTAACAGATGCTAAGGCTGGTCAAGTTAGATATCGTGTTGATAAGGCTGGTATTATTCATACTACGCTTGGTAAAGTGAACTTTACTACTGATGCACTGAGAGAGAATTTGGAGCAGCTTTTGGTTGATTTGAAAAAGGCTAAACCTGCTGTTTCTAAAGGTGTTTATCTGAAAAAAGTTTCTGTATCTAGTACTATGGGGCCAGGAATTAGTGTTGACTTTTCAGATTTAAATATATAGAATGATGCTTTTGGGTTGTATGAAAGTACAGCGCCTAAGACCGTAGGAGTCGAGCTTGCTTGGCTTAATAGTTATCCTACGCAGACGATGTTGAAACAACCATTTGGTTTTTAAATATCGTGTTAATAAGTAAATAAAGTGTGTAGACAATAAATAAGGAGTCGATTATGGCACTTAGAATAGAGGACAAAAAGGCGATTGTTGCTGAAGTTGCTGAACAGGTATCCTCAGCATTGTCTGCAGCAGTAGCAGATTATCGTGGTTTAACTGTTAATGAGATGTCTTCATTAAGAGTTGAAGCGCGTAAGTCTGGAGTTTATTTAAGAGTTGTTCGCAACAACTTAGCACGTTTAGCAATTAAAGGAACTGATTTTGAGTGTCTTGGTGATGCTCTGGTGGGTCCCCTTGTTCTTGCTCTTTCTATGGATGCACCTGGTGCGTCAGCGAAACTATTCAAAAACTTCCAAAAAGATCACAAGTCTTTTGAGGTTAAGAATTTGGTTATGGCTGGTGAGCTATTTGGTCCAGAGAAATTGGATGATTTTGCTAAAATTCCTACTAGGGATGAGGCTCTTGCAATATTGCTTAATGTTATGCAAGCGCCAGTTACTAAGCTTGCTAGGACTCTTAAAGAGGTTTCAATGCAGGCTGAATAACGGCTTGCTACTGTTGAAGATGGTAAATAATGTTAGTTGATAAAAAATAAAGGAGCTTATAAAATGGCTATAACAAAAGAAGATATTTTAAACGCTGTTGCAGATATGAGTGTAATGGATGTATGTGAATTAGTTTCAATGATGGAAGAGAAGTTTGGCGTATCGGCAGCAGCAGCTGTTGCTGTTGCTGGCCCTGCTGCTGCTGAAGCTGTAGAAGAGAAGACGGATTTTGATGTTGTCTTGACTTCTGCTGGTTCAAACAAAATTGCTGCTATTAAAGCTGTAAGAGCTGCAACTGGTCTTGGTCTTAAAGAGGCTAAGGCTGCTGTAGAGGGTACTCCTTTCACAGTGAAAGAAGGTGCATCTCAAGCTGAAGCTGAAGATCTTAAGAAGCAGCTTGAAGAAGCTGGTGCTGAGGTTGAGCTTAAATAATAAAATTCTAAAAATTAGTTTTTAGAAATATAGGCTAGTGGTCATTTTTTTGGCTCCTAGTCTTTCTAGTATTGTAAAGATACATAGATTGGTGCAAATATTATCGTATTTGCTTTTTATTTTGTGTAAACAAAATCTTAAGGGTTTTTTGATGTCTTACTCATACGCTGAGAAAAAAAGAATTCGCAAAGAGTTTGGGGTTTTGCCTCATATTTTGGATGTACCATATTTACTTTCTATTCAGACTGAGTCTTATAAAAAGTTTTTGCATGCTGATGCAACAAATGGCAAAGCTCACTCTGGTTTAGAAACAGTACTTAAACAGTCTTTCCCCGTAGAAAGCAAGAATGGTCAGTACGAACTTCATTATGTAGGTTATCAAGTAGGTGTTCCTACATTTGATGAAGATGAATGCCAAATTCGAGGAGCTACTTATGATGCTCCTCTTAATGTAAAATTGAGATTAGTTGTTTATAACAAAGAAGCTCTTCCCGCAGAAAAAGTTGTAGAAGATATTCGTGAAGAATATGTATATATGGGTGATATCCCATTGATGACAACAAACGGTACATTTATTATAAATGGTACTGAGAGGGTTGTAGTATCTCAATTACATAGATCACCAGGCGCTTTCTTTAGTAAAGATGATTCTGAGGACGGTGCATTTGCTGCCCGCATTATTCCATACAGAGGTTCATGGTTAGACTTTGAATTTGACTCAAAAGGTATTGTATGGGCTAGAATCGATAGAAAAAGAAAAATCTGTGCTACAGTTGTATTAAAGGCTCTGGGGCTTAGCCAAGAAGATATTCTTGCGCACTATACAGATAGCAAGACAATTAAATTTGATTCCAAAGGTTTTGGTCTTAAATTAGATAATCTTTCAGAAATGAAAGGTGAAGTGCTTAAATTTGACATCTTTGATAAAAAAGATGAGATTCTGGTTAAGAAGAATAGAAAATTAACTAGTAGAGATATTAAGAAGATTAAAGATGCTGGTGTTGATACGGCTGCTATTGATTTTGACTTGGTAAGTACTCTTAGGGTAGCAAAAGATGTAATTAATTCTGCTACTGGTGAGGTGATTGCTCATGCTAACGATGATGTTACTGAGAATTTGCTAGATGCTTGTGTGAAGACAGGTATGCTTGAATTAGAGGTGATAGACTTTATAACTACAGAAAAAGGTAGATATATTTCTGATACTCTAAAGCATGATTTAACTCGCAATACTGATGAAGCGTTGGTCGAAATTTATAAGGTTTTAAGACCAGGCGATCCTCCGGCGGCGGCGTCAGTTAAAGCATTGTTTGAAGGCTTATTCTTTATGGATAGCAGATATAGTCTATCTGATATTGGTAGAATGAAGCTTAATGCAAGGCTTGGTAATGATAAGGTTGCGAAGGATGTATATACTCTTGAAAATAGCGATATCATCGGTGTGCTTGAAGAGTTAATCAAAATCCGTGATGGTAAAGGTAAGGTTGATGATATCGATCACTTAGGTAATAGACGAGTAAGATCTGTTGGTGAGATGGTAGAAAATCAATTTAGAGTAGGTCTTTACCGTGTGGAAAAAGGTATCCGTGAGAGTATGACTTTAGTACATAAAGAAAAACTTATGCCTAAAGATATCGTAAACTCTAAACCTATTACGGCAGCTATTAAAGAATTCTTTACTTCTGGTGCATTGTCACAGTTTATGGATCAAGATAATCCATTGTCAGAAGTTACTCATAAGCGTAGAATTTCAGCGTTAGGTCCAGGTGGTTTATCTCGTGATAGAGCTGGTTTTGAAGTGCGTGATGTACATGCTACTCATTATGGTAGGTTGTGTCCTATTGAGACTCCAGAAGGTCCAAATATTGGTCTTATCAACTCATTAGCAAGTTATGCTAGAGTAAATGATTATGGTTTCTTAGAAGCACCTTATAGAAAGGTTGTGAATGGTAAAGTTACTGATAATATTGAATATTTATCAGCTATTGATGAAGGTAATTTTGTAATTGCACAAGCATCTACTGAATTGGATGATAAAAATCATTTCGTTGAAGACTTGATCCAATGTCGTTCAGGTGGTGAGGCTATCTTTACAGAGTCAAGCCGTGTCCAGTATATGGATGTATCTGCTAAGCAGATGGTTTCAGCGGCAGCAGCATTGATCCCGTTCCTTGAGCATGATGATGCTAATAGGGTATTGATGGGTGCAAACATGCAACGCCAAGCTGTACCGACTTTAAAATCTGAGAAGCCGATGGTTGGTACTGGTATGGAGAAGATAGTTGCTAGAGATTCTGGTAATTGTATTATCGCTAGAAATCCTGGAACAATTGCTGAAGTTGATTCAAATAGAATTGTTATCCGTGTAAATACTAAGAAGTCTAAAAATAGTAACCTAGTAGATATTTATAGTTTGACTAAATTTAAGCGTTCTAACAAAAACACTTGTATCAATCAGCGACCAATAGTTAATATTGGTGATAAGGTTGAAGCTGGTGATGTGTTGGCAGATGGTTTTGCTACTGATTTTGGTGAGTTATCACTTGGTCATAACCTTATGGTTGCATTCATGCCATGGAATGGTTATAACTTTGAGGATTCAATTTTATTATCAGAAAGAATCGTAAAAGATGATAAATATACAAGTATTCATATCGAAGAATTTACTTGTGTAGCTCGTGATACTAAGCTTGGCCCTGAAGAGATTACAGCTGATATTCCTAATGTAAGTGAATCTGGTTTATCTAAGCTTGATGAGTCTGGCATTGTGCATATCGGCGCGAATGTTGAAGCTGGTGATATTCTGGTTGCTAAAATCACACCAAAAGCTGAGCAACAACTAACTCCAGAAGAAAGGCTTCTAAGAGCAATCTTTAATGAAAAAGCTTCAAATGTGGCTGATAGTTCATTGAGAATGCCAAGTAGTACTTCTGGTACAGTTATCAATGTTCAAGTTTTTGAAAATGACAAAGGTGGTAAAAGTCAAAGATCATTAGAGATAGAAGAGCAGCTAATAGAAAAAGCACGCAAAGACTTTGATGAAGAGTTTGGTGTTATTGAATCTGTAGTTAAATCTTCTATTGAAAAAGACATTGTTGGTGCAAAAATCTCTAAGGCTAAAGGTCTTAAGAAAGGAGCTGTACTTACAAAAGAGTTCTTAGAAACTCTACCGTTTGCTAAATGGTTGGAAATGTCTTTCGAGGATGAAAAACTTGATGAAAAAATTCAAAAGACAAAAGAGTACTATGATGAAGCTAAAATTGCTGTAGATGCTAAGTTTGAATCTAAAAAGCATTCAATCATGCAATCAAGCGAGCTTTCTCCCGGTGTATTGCAAACTGTAAAAGTCTTCGTTGCTATCAAAAAGCGTATACAGCCAGGTGATAAAATGGCTGGTCGTCATGGTAACAAGGGTGTGGTTTCACGCGTATTACCTATTGAAGATATGCCTTATATGGCAGATGGTACACCAGTTGATGTGTGCTTGAATCCACTTGGTATACCATCGCGTATGAACATTGGCCAGATTTTAGAGGCTCATATGGGTCTAGCTTCTTACGGTTTAGGTAAAAAGATCGAAAGAACTTTAGAAAAAACTAAAAAAGCTGCCGATATAAGAAAAACTTTAGAAGAAGTTTACAATACTGTAGGCGATAAGAAAGTAGACCTAAAAGCATTAAGCGATAGTGAAGTTGTGGCTATGGCCGAAAACTTAACTGATGGTGTACCTATTGCAACTCCTGTATTTGATGGTGCTAAAGAAGAAGATATTAAATCACTTCTTAAAATTGGTGGTTTTGCTTCAGATGGTCAGATGAAATTATTTGACGGTCGCACAGGTAAAGCTTTTGATAGAGCGGTAACGGTTGGTTATATGTATATGTTGAAACTAGATCATTTAGTGGATGACAAGATGCACGCTAGATCGACAGGTTCATATAGCTTAGTTACCCAGCAGCCATTAGGTGGTAAAGCACAGTTTGGTGGTCAAAGATTCGGTGAGATGGAAGTTTGGGCATTGCAAGCATATGGTGCTGCTTACACTCTAAGAGAAATGCTAACTGTGAAATCAGATGATATTACAGGTAGATCTAAGATGTATAAGAATATCGTAGATGGTAAGTTGACTATGAGTGTTGATGTTCCTGAATCATTTAATGTTTTAAGAAATGAAGTTAGAGCATTAGGTATTGATATGGACTTCGATCATTCATCAGAGGAAGAATAAGCATCTATTAGAGCTACTTATTTTGTTATTAAATAATAAAAGGTATAGGAGAATTTATCTGTGAATAACGGTATCCTACAACAAAATTACAATAGTAAAAAGTTTGATATTATCAAGATATCATTGGCATCACCAGAAGTTGTGCGTTCATGGTCACACGGTGAGGTTAAAAAAACCTGAAACTATTAACTATAGAACATTTAAGCCTGAAAGAGATGGTTTATTCTGTGCTAAAATTTTTGGCCCAGTTAAAGACTACGAATGTTTGTGTGGTAAATATAAGAGACTAAAGCATCGTGGCGTAGTTTGTGAACGATGCGGTGTAGAAGTTGAGCAAGCTAAAGTGCGTAGAGAGAGAATGGGTCATATTGATCTAGTTTGTCCTGTAGTGCATATTTGGTACTTAAAATCTTTACCATCAAGAATTGGTTTGTTTTTAGATATGCCTCTTAAAAATGTAGAGAAAGTTCTATATTTTGAATCGTATATCGTAACTGATCCTGGTATGACTCCATTAGAAAAGAAGCAGCTTCTTACTGATGATGAGTATGCAGAAGCTTTAGAAAATTATGGTTATGAATTTGAGGCATCAATGGGTGCTGAGGCAATCCGCTCTTTACTTTCAGAAACTGAAATTGAATCTGAGATAGAAACTTTACAAGCAGAGTACGAAGAAAGTAAATCTACTGCTAAAAGAGAGAAAGCTATTAAGAGAATAAGACTTCTTGAGACTTTCTTAGCATCAGGTAATAAGCCTGAGTGGATGGTAATGACAGTATTACCTGTACTTCCGCCAGATTTGAGACCTCTTGTACCTATCGAAGGCGGTCGTTTTGCGACTTCTGATCTTAATGATTTGTATCGTAGAGTTATAAATAGAAACAATCGTCTTAAAAAACTTTTGGATCTTAATGCTCCTGATATTATTGTTAGAAACGAAAAAAGAATGCTACAAGAGTCAGTAGATGCATTGCTGGATAATGGTAGACGCGGTAGAGCAGTAACTGGTTCTAACAAGCGTCCACTTAAATCTTTGGCTGATATGATCAAAGGTAAGCAAGGTCGTTTCCGTCAAAACCTTTTAGGAAAACGAGTTGATTACTCTGGTCGTTCTGTAATTACGGTAGGTCCTTCACTTAGATTACATGAGTGTGGATTACCAAAGAAAATGGCATTAGAGCTATTTAAACCATTTGTATACTCTAAGCTAAGACTTGGTGGGCATGCCACTACTATTAAGCAAGCAAAACGAATGGTTGAGCTTGAAGAAGCTGTAGTATGGGATATCTTGGAAGTTGTGATCAATGAGCATCCAGTTCTTCTAAATCGTGCTCCTACTCTTCATAGACTTGGTATTCAAGCATTTGAGCCTAGACTTATTGAAGGTAAGGCTATCCAGCTTCACCCATTAGTTTGTGCTGCATTTAATGCCGATTTCGATGGTGACCAAATGGCTGTGCATGTGCCTTTGACTGTAGAATCACAGTTAGAGTCGCGTGTGCTTATGATGTCTACTAACAACATCCTATCACCAGCATCTGGTCAGCCAGTTATTACACCTACACAGGATATTGTATTAGGTTTGTATTATATGACTCGTGATCAAGAAGGTGCTAAAGGCGAAGGTAAATTATTTGCTAGCTATGATGAGGTAAGTAGAGCTTATAATTCTGAAACGATTGATATTCATGCAAAAATCAAACTAAGAATTGATAGGCAAGTATTTGATACTAAAGGTAATACATATAACGAGAAAGGTGTAGTAAATACAACTATAGGTCGTGCATTACTTATAAATATATTGCCAGATGGATTATCTTTTTCTTTGATAAATAAAGTGTTAACTAAGAAAGAAATTTCTAACATTATTAATCAAGCATTTAGAATCTTGGGTGGTAAAGCTACGGTTGTACTTGCTGATAAGCTTATGTATGCGGGCTTTAAGTACTCAACTATCTCTGGTATCTCTGTAGGTATCAACGATATGACGATTCCTGATAATAAGGAAGCTAAAGTTGATGCAGCAGAAGAAGAAATTAAGCAAGTAACAGAACAGTACCAATCTTCATTGATTACTGAAAATGAAAGATACAACAATATCATCAATATCTGGAGCAAAGTCTCTGATGAGGTTGGTGCATCAATGATGGATGTTATATCTAAAGATAAAGTAATAGTAGATGGTAAAGAAGTAGAGATTGAGTCATTTAACTCTGTGTATATGATGGCTAATTCTGGAGCAAGGGGTTCTTATAACCAAATGCGTCAGTTAGCAGGTATGCGTGGTCTGATGGCTAAGCCAGACGGTACAATGATTGAGACAGCTATTACAGCAAACTTTAGAGAAGGTTTGTCAGTACTTCAATACTTCACATCTACACATGGTGCTCGTAAAGGTCTTGCCGATACAGCTCTTAAAACAGCAAACGCTGGTTACCTAACCCGTAGACTAGTAGATGTGGCACAAGATCTAGTAATTATAGAAGAAGATTGTGGTACAGATGATGGCCTAATGTTCTCTGCTATCGTTGAAGATGGTGAAGTAAAAGTACCATTGATTGAGAGAGCATTGGGTAGAACTTTGGCAGCGGATGTTGTTACTGAAAAAGGCGATGTATTGTTAGAAGCAGGTACTTTACTAGATGAAAATCTTGTAGAGTTACTTGATGATAATGCTATCGATATGATCAAGCTTAGATCTCCTATTACTTGTAATACTCGTCGCGGTTTATGTGCTCAGTGTTATGGTCGTGACTTGGCTCGTGAGAGAAAAGTTAATGTAGGCGAATCTGTAGGTGTGATCGCAGCTCAATCAATTGGTGAGCCAGGTACACAGCTTACGATGAGAACATTCCATACAGGTGGTGCTGCATCACTTGGTGTTACAGTTTCTGATATTAAAGTAAAAACTGCTGGTAAGATTAAGCATAAAAACATCAGAACAGTTACAAATCAAGATGGTAATGAGATTGTTATTTCTCGTGCTGGTGAGATTATCGTATCTGATAGCATGGGTCGTATTCGTGAGCAACACAAAATCCCTATGGGAGCTTCACTACCTCTAGCAAGTGGCAAAGCTGTAGAGATTGGTGATGTAATTGCTACTTGGGACCCTCATGCTCAGCCATTAATTACTGATGTGGCTGGTAAGGTTGTGATGGAAGATATTATCGATGGTATTACTTCTAGACATACTTATGATGATTTGACTGGTCAGCTGACTATTGAGATAACTTCTATTTCTCAAAGAACAACGGCTAAAAACTTAAAACCTATTATCAATATAGTTGATGCAAAAGGCGAAGTTATTAAGTCTATATCTTTGGCTATTGGAGCTGTAATCAGTGTTGCTGATGATGCTAAAGTTGAAATCGGTGATGTGGTTGCTAAGATTCCTTTAGAAGGTTCTAAAAACAAAGATATTACAGGTGGTCTTCCAAGAGTTGCTGAGCTATTTGAAGCTCGTCGCCCTAAAGAGGCTGCCATACTTTCACCATGTGATGGTACTGTAAGACTTGGAAGTAGAGACACTAAAGAGAAGCAAAGAATTGAGCTTTTAGATAAGGATGGTATGTTGATTGATGAAATCCTTATGCCTAAGTCTAGACATTTGGTTGTGTTTGATGGCGAGAAAGTGTTGCGTGGTGATGTCTTAGCTGATGGGCCTACGGATCCCCATGATTTGCTTAAATACAGAGGCTTAGCTACTTTTGCTGATTACATCATGTTTGAAGCTCAATCTGTATACCGTATGCAAGGTGTTGTTATTAATGACAAGCATATTGAAACGATTGTAAGACAAATGATGAGAAAAGCTGTGATTGTCAATGAAGGCGATAGTAAGTTTGTTAAAAACGAAACTTTAGAGCTTGTGAGAATACTTGAAGAGAATGATAAGTTACTCAGTGAAGAAAAACAGTTGGTTACTTTTGAGCCTGTGCTTATGGGTATTACTAGATCTTCATTATCTACAGAATCATTCTTGTCAGCTGCTTCTTTCCAAGAAACTACAAGAGTACTTACAGAAGCATCAATTCATTCTCAGGTAGATAAAATGAGAGGTCTTAAGGAGAATGTTCTTATCGGTCGACTAATACCTACAGGTACTGGTCTTGCGGTGAGAAAAGAAACTGATAAGATCGAGAAGATGAGAGAAGAGCTTGGAGTTGATGATAATCTACTACTTGCTGATGTAGCTTCGTCTTTCAATGTAGAGGAATCTTCTCAACAATCTCAAGTTGATAATGAAGAAAAAGATATCAATGAAGATATCGAAGAGTCTCTAAGACATGCTCTTGAGTCTTTAGACTTCTAATCAAAATTATCTAAAATTTCTTTCTTAAATAAAATTTCAATCTACTAATTTTTAAACTATAATTATA
>Ga0247592_1000088_pt1 | contig 11567 bp, 13 predicted proteins | sample 54RmetaT_FD_186106 | JGI IMG/M metagenome (GOLD analysis project Ga0247592, IMG submission 186106) | Metatranscriptome of seawater microbial communities from Monterey Bay, California, United States - 54R (Metagenome Metatranscriptome) | ecosystem: Environmental > Aquatic > Marine > Coastal...
CAGGTTAGTGCTTCACTTTCTGGAGCCTATACTGAAGTTTTAATAGCCTCCACTGATGGTGTTTACGAGATTGACTACACCAATGGTAAGAGTAAGCGTTTCAGTTATTGTAGAGCATAATGGAAGGGTTGAGCAGTCTTCAAGTGGCGGTGGTGGACGATATGATTACAGCTATTTTGCTGAAAACTCATTGGCCGAAGTTTATACGAAAGAGGCAATCCGTTTGGCTCTTGTAGCATTAGATTCTAATGATGCTCCAGCAGGAAAGATGCCTGTCATCCTGGGATCTGGTTGGCCTGGAGTTTTGTTACATGAGGCAATTGGACATGGCTTAGAAGGCGACTTTAATCGTAAGGGCAGTTCTGTGTTTAGTGGAAAAATTGGTGAAAAAGTAGCTAGTGAAAAATGCACTATTGTTGATAACGGAACCATTCAAAATAGAAGAGGCAGCTTAACGATTGATGACGAGGGTACGCCAACTCAAGAGACTACTCTAATTGAAAAAGGGGTTCTTAAAGGCTACATGATGGACAAAATGAATGGCCGCTTGATGAATAAGCCAAGCACAGGAAATGGAAGGCGTGAATCCTATGCACACATCCCAATGCCTAGAATGACGAATACTTATATGCTAAATGGCGAAGACAAGTTTGACGATATGGTGATGTCAGTAGAAGATGGAATTTATGCTAAGAACTTTGATGGTGGTCAAGTTGATATCACGTCAGGAAAATTTGTTTTTTCTGCAAACGAAGCTTACCTAATCAAAAATGGAAAAATTACAACACCCATCAAGGGTGCTACCCTAATTGGTGCCGGTGATGAAGTGCTCCACCAAATCTCCATGGTGGGAGATGATCTTCAATTAGATCCTGGCATTGGTGTATGCGGGAAAGACGGGCAAAGTGTTCCAGTTGGAGTTGGGCAGCCTAGCCTCAAAGTTGACATGCTCACTGTGGGTGGTACGCAGCTTTAATTTAATATCTTATCCGGTTAATTAAACGCTTTTTAACTGGCTGTTTTACGATTAATTTGATATAATATTTCGCTGTTTAGTTGAGGATAAACAATGCTCGAAAATTATTTACCAATTATCGTATTTATTTTCCTAGGAATTGCCTTTGGAGTAGGCCTCACAGTCGTGGGCTATCTTTTGGGTCCAAGTAATCCTAGCGAAGAAAAAAACTCACAGTTTGAGTGTGGATTTCCAGCTTTTGATGACTCACGCATGCACTTCAATATTCGATACTATCTGGTAGCTATTTTGTTTGTGCTTTTTGATCTCGAGGTGGCTTTTTTCATCCCCTGGGCTGTGGTTCAGGCTAAGTTAGGCTGGTTTGGTTTTGTTGCAATGTCTATATTTTTATTGCTTCTGGTAGTTGGCTTTATCTTTGAGTGGAAAAAAGGGGCTCTAGAGTGGGAATAATGAGGATTAAATATGGCTATTGAAGGCTTAATGAAAGAAGGCTTTGTTACCACTTCACTTGACAAAGTTATTAACTGGGCAAGGACTGGATCGCTATGGCCAATGACATTTGGCCTTGCTTGTTGTGCTGTCGAGATGATGGAGGCAGGTTCATCGCGTTACGACTTGGATCGTTTTGGAATCGTTTTTAGGCCAACCCCTCGCCAGTCAGATTTAATGATCGTGGCTGGAACACTCACAAATAAGATGGCTCCTGCATTAAGGAAGGTTTATGACCAAATGCCAGAACCCAAATATGTTTTATCAATGGGCTCATGTGCAAATGGAGGTGGTTACTATCATTACTCTTATGCTGTAGTTAGAGGATGTGATCGAATTGTTCCTGTTGATGTCTATGTTCCCGGATGCCCTCCAACAGCAGAAGCACTTTTATATGGAATTCTTCAGTTACAAGACAAAATCCGAAGAACCAACACGATTGCTCGAACCTAAGTTATGAAAGAATTAAAGCAAAAATTATCCAAAGCCTTTGGTAAAAAAAATGTGACTGAAGCCTATGATGAACTTACCCTCGTTATTAATAGTGACAACGTTGTTGAGGTATGTCATAAGCTTAAAGATGAATTTAAATTTGAAATTTTGATAGATCTTTGTGGAGTTGACTACTTAACCTATGGTGAATCTGACTGGAATGGAAATGCAAGTTCATCTGGATTTGGCAGGGCTCGACAAGCGCAAAAATCAACCAATCAAAAAGACCAGCGCTTTGGTGTTATTTACCATCTTTTATCAGTGTCAAGTAATCAGAGACTTAGAGTCAAGGCTCTTCTTTCTACTGATAATTTAATGATTCAATCTGTGACTAAAATCTGGAACTGTGCAGACTGGTTCGAAAGGGAGGCTTTTGATTTGTTTGGAATTTTATTTGAGAATCATAATGACCTCAGAAGGATTCTGACTGATTACGGTTTTGTGGGCCACCCTCTTAGAAAAGATTTCCCAATGATTGGTGAAGTTGAAATGAGATACGATGACCAGCTTGGAAGAGTGGTTTATGAGCCTGTGAGTATTGAGCCTAATGTTAATGTTCCAAGAGTGATAAGGAAGTAAGTATGTCAGAAATGAAAAATTACACGCTTAACTTTGGTCCTCAGCACCCCGCTGCGCATGGAGTCCTTAGGCTTATTCTAGAGCTGGATGGTGAGGTTGTAGAGAGGGCAGATCCGCACATTGGACTTTTGCATCGCGGCACTGAAAAATTAGCTGAATCTAAGCCATATAACCAATCCATTGGTTATATGGATCGCCTCGATTATGTATCGATGATGTGTAATGAGCATGCATACGTGATGAGTATAGAAAAAATGCTTGGACTCAAGGTCCCAGAGCGTGCTGAATACATTAGAGTGATGTTTGATGAAATTACTCGAATAATGAATCACCTGATGTGGATTGGAACTCATGCTTTAGATGTTGGCGCGATGAGCGTATTTTTATATGCCTTTCGTGAGCGTGAAACATTGATTGATTGCTATGAAGCTGTCAGTGGATCAAGGATGCATGCGACTTATTATAGGCCAGGTGGAGTTTACAGAGACTTGCCTGATACCATGCCTCAATATCTAGACTCAAAATTAAGGTCTGAAGAAAAACTCAAAGAGATTAACGAAAACCGTCAAGGCTCACTGCTTGACTTTATTGAGGACTTTGCAAAGAATTTTCCAAAAAGTATTCAGCAATATTCTGATCTTTTAACTGATAACAGGATTTGGAAACAAAGACTCGTCAATATAGCAATAGTCTCCCCAGAGAGAGCAATGCAGCTTGGTTTTACTGGTGCTATGTTGAGAGGCTCAGGAGTTGAATGGGACATTCGTAAAAACGAACCTTATTCAGTTTATGATAAATTAGATTTTGAAGTTCCTGTTGGTGTGACAGGTGATTGCTATGATCGATATCTAGTCAGAATGGAAGAGATGCGCCAATCAACGAACATTATTAATCAGTGTGTTGCTTGGCTTAAAGCTAATCCTGGACCGGTGATGTCTGATGATCACAAAGTAACGCCGCCAAACAGAGAAGACATGAAGGATGATATGGAGTCACTGATTCATCACTTCAAATTATTTACTGAAGGTTACTGCTTACCTGAGGGAGAAGCCTATACAGCAGTAGAAGCGCCAAAAGGTGAATTTGGTGTTTATATGGTTTCAGATGGAGCAAATAAGCCTTACAGAGTTAAAATTAGAGCGCCGGGGTTTGCACATTTAGCAGCAATGGACGAGATGTCTAGAGGTCATATGCTATCTGATGTTGTTACTATAATTGGCTCTCAAGATATTGTTTTTGGTGAGGTAGATCGATGATTTCTGAGCAAGCAAAAAAAGAGATTGATCTTTGGGTTTCTAAATATCCAGAAGGTCGCGGTAGTTCCGCAGTCATGCAAGCTTTAACAATTGTTCAAAAAGAGAATGGTGGCAGCTTAAATGGTGACTTGATGCAAGCTGTTGCTGACTACTTAGACATGCCAGCAATTAGTGTCCAAGAAGTTGCAACATTTTATGAAAACTATAACCATAAGCCAGTTGGAAAACATGTTATTCGATTCTGTCACAACATTTCTTGCATGCTCAATGGATCAGATGAGCTGATTTCCTACTTAGAAGATAAGCTCGAAGTTAAAACAGGACAGGTCAGCAAAGATGGTTTAGTTAGTGTCAAGAAGGTTGAATGTTTGGGCGCTTGTGTCGGCGGCCCAATGTGCCAGATTGGTGACCAATACCATGAGCATCTAACAACTAATAAACTAGATAAAATTTTGGAAGATTTAAAATGAATGAAGTTTGCTTTAAGAATATAGATAAAGAGAATCCAGCAAGTCTTGCAACTTATGAAGCACATGGTGGCTACAAAGTTTGGCGCAAAATTCTTAATGGTGAAATGACACCAGATGAAATTATTGCAGAATTAAAAACCTCAGGACTCAGAGGGCGAGGTGGCGCTGGCTTCCCAACCGGTTTGAAGTGGAGTTTTATGCCTCGAAACCAAGAGGGTCAGAAATATGTCGTTTGTAACTCAGATGAGGGTGAGCCAGGCACTTGTCATGACCGAGATATTCTTAGATACAATCCTCACTCTGTGATTGAGGGTATGGCGATTGCTGGATTTGTAATGAATGCATCAGTTGGCTACAACTATATTCGAGGTGAATTTATGGAGCCTTATTATCGCTTTGAAGAGGGCTTAAAAGATGCCTATGAGGCTGGCTTACTTGGAAAGAACCTTAAAGGCGGATCTGTGTCTTTTGATTTATATACTCATCTTGGGGCTGGCGCATACATTTGTGGAGAGGAGACAGCTTTACTTGAGTCCCTCGAGGGCAAAAAAGGGCAGCCAAGATTTAAACCTCCTTTTCCAGCCAACGTTGGACTTTATGGAAAACCAACTACCATTAACAATACTGAAACTTTTGCTTCAGTGCCTGAAATCCTTTCAAGAGGTGGACAGTGGTTTGCTGACTTAGGTGTGGAAAATTCTGGAGGAACGAAATGTTTCTCCGTGACTGGCAATGTTAAAAAGCCAGCTAACTTTGAAGTACCAATGGGTACACCATTTTCTAAATTACTAGAATTGGCTGGTGGACTAAAAGAAGGTAGAAAACTTAAAGCGGTTATTCCAGGGGGCTCATCAACACCGATTTTAACAGCAGATACTGCTATGCAAATGACCATGGATTACGATAGCATCGCAAATGCTGGATCAATGCTTGGCGCGGGTTCAGTCATTGTTATGGACGACACAACATGCATGGTTAAAACTTTGACACGTTTAGCACACTTTTACTATGACGAGTCATGTGGTCAGTGCACCCCTTGCAGAGAAGGGACAGGCTGGCTATATAGAATGCTTCAAAGAATTCTTGACGGAAATGGCAAAAAAGAAGATCTTGATTTACTGTTGTCAGTTGGAGAAAAAATTATGGGAAATACAATCTGCGCTCTTGGAGACGCAGCTGCAACTCCTGTTGAAAGCTTCATTAAACACTTTAGAGAAGAATTTGAGTACTATATTGAACATGGCAGAAGCATGGTTGAAGTGGAACATAATTTAATTGAGGAAGTGGCAAGTGTCTGAAATTGAAATTGAAATTGATGGCCAGCTATTGAGCGCTAATCAAGGCGACTCCATTATTACTATTGCGGATAGAGAAGGAATAGAAGTTCCTCGCTTTTGTTATCACAAAAAGTTGTCAGTTGCGGCAAATTGTAGGATGTGTCTAGTCGATATTGAGGGAGTGCCCAAGGCTCAACCAGCTTGCTCAACTCCTGCTGCGAGTGGTATGAAAATTCATACAAAAAATGATAAAGCCAAGTTTGCTCAAAAAGCGGTCATGGAGTTTTTATTGATTAACCACCCTTTAGATTGTCCTATCTGTGATCAGGGCGGAGAATGCGAACTTCAAGATGTTGCAATGGAATATGGCTCGGATGTTTCGAAATTTAATGAAGGAAAAAGAATCGTTCCAGATAAAGGCATTGGCGCTCTCATTCAAACAGATATGACAAGATGCATACACTGCACCCGCTGCGTAAGATTTGGTGCTGAAGTCGCTGGTATTGTGGAGATGGGTGGAACTGGTAGAGGCGAAGGTGTAAAAATTGAACCTTTTTTGACGGAAGGTATTCAGTCAGAGCTTTCAGGTAATATGATTGACGTTTGTCCAGTGGGCGCTCTCACTTCAAAGCCTTTCAGGTATGAAGCAAGAACTTGGCAAATGAACGCAGTTCAGAGTGTTGCTCGACATGATTTGGTTGGCTCTAATATCTTTACGCAATCATACAGAGGCAAAGTGAAGAGAGTCGTTGCTAGAGACAATGACTCGGTAAATGAAACATGGATTTCTGATAGAGACCGCTTCTCATATGAGGGTTTAAATCATGAGAGTCGCTCACTTAAACCTAAAGTCAAAAAAAATGGTGAATGGCTGGAAGTTGACTGGCAAGAAGCACTTGCCTTTGCAATTGAAGGGATCAAAAATAATGCAGAGAGACCAGAGCAGTTAGGTGTCTTGGCCTCAAAAAATGCTTCGCTCGAAGAATACTATTTGATGCAAAAATTAGCTCGCAGCTTTGGAACAGAAAATATTGATTTTCGATTAGATCATGCTAATTTGAGTCCTGGAAGTTCGATGGATTCAAGTATTACTCTATCTGAAATTGAGTCAGTAGATCATGCATTAATTTTGAGTTCATATACACGTTTAGAGCAGCCTATGATTAACCATCGTATTAGGAAGGCAGTTATTAATGGCGCAACGGTCAACACAATTAATAGCAAGAAATTTGATTTTAACTTTAAGACAAAAATAGACCTTTTGACCGCTCCGCAAGCATTATTACCAGCTCTTCAGTCTATTCTTAAGTCTCTCTATCTAAAGACAAAGGCTGATTTGCCTGAACAGCTATCAAAGGTTAACTCCAGTGATGAGCATGACAAGATTGCCAATGATTTAATTGCTTCTGAAAATGGAGTAATTGTTTTAGGAGAACATCTAAAGAGTAATCCTAGTAACTCAGTAATTATTAGTACTGTCTCTCAAATTGCACAAATTTCAAATTCAAAAATTGCTAATTTGACGCTTTCAGGTAATGCCCATTCTGCTGAAAAAGTTGGCTTTATTCCAACTAATCAGGGAATGAATGCCGCCTCTATGCTCACTGAAAGTTGCAAAGCATTCTTATTAATGGATGTAGACAGTCAGTATGACTTTTTTAATCCAAAGCTAGCAATGGATTTATTTAACAAGGATGACGTCTTTGTTGTTTCACTAACAAGTTTTGAAGATCAATCAACCCTTTTAAGTGCTGATGTTATTCTCCCTATGGCTTCTTTTTATGAAACATCTGGAACTCATATCAACTTTGATGGAATAGCTCAGTCATTTAGTGCCTCTGTTAAAAGTCCTGGAGACTCTAAGCCTGGATGGAAAATTATCAAAGTAATGGCAGATTTGCTTGAGCTAGAAGGCTTCAGCTTTGTAGATTCATCACAGGTAGCAGAAGAAGCGCTATTATCCTCAAAGGTGCAGACCCAAATTAATGGCTCCATTGCAGAGAGTTTTGAAGACTCAGATATTACAACGCTATGGCAGTATGCTCCTTACGCAATTGATAATGTGACTCGAAGAGCAAAAGCTCTTCAGGAGTCAAACATAGGAAAGATTAATAGTGCATATATTGCAAAGTCAACAGCAAAGAAATTAAGTCTTAGCCAAGATGATCTTTACCTAGGAGTGCCAGTCTCAATCTCAGATGATGTCGCAGAAGATTGTGTTTTTGTTCACACTAGTCAGGCCAGAAGGGTTTAGGGGGAATCGGTTATGTGGCAATCATTCGTCGAGCTTATTCACCACTTAATACCTTGGTTTAATGGCGGCTTAGCAGACGTAATAATTATTGTAATTAAAGGTTTAGCATTGATCTTTCCTTTAATTATTGCGATGGCGTATATGACCTATGCAGAAAGAAAAGTGATTGGTTTTATGCAGCTAAGAATTGGGCCTAATCGTGTTGGCCCATTTGGCCTTCTGCAGCCATTTGCAGATGTCTTTAAGATGCTATTTAAAGAAATTATTTTTCCCTCAAAGTCAAACATTTACCTATTTTTATTGGCACCTGTTTTAGCATTTGTGCCAGCAGTCGCAGTTTGGGCAGTAGTTCCTTTTGGTGAGGATTTTTATATTGCCAACCTAGATATAAGTCTGCTTTATGTGATGGCAATTGGATCAGTGGGTGTATACGGTATTGTTCTCGCAGGCTGGGCCTCTAATTCAAAATATCCTCTTTTAGGAGCGCTAAGAAGTACAGCGCTTCTTATCTCTTATGAGCTTGTTATAGGTTTTGTTTTAGTAACGGTAGTCATGATTGCGAGTTCAGTCAACCTGAATACTGTGGTTGAAAGTCAATCTGGCGGTATATTGAATTGGTATTGGATTCCATTATTTCCAATGATGATCGTATTCTGGATTGGTGCATTAGTTGAGACCAATAGAGCGCCTTTTGATGTTGTAGAGGGTGAGTCCGAAATTGTTGGAGGAACGCATGTAGAGTATTCTGGAATGCCTTTTGCATTATTTTTTATGGCCGAATACTTCAACATGATATTCATGGCTATGCTTGCGGTTTTGTTATTCTTTGGTGGTTGGCATTCCCCATTTGATGGCATTCCATATCTTGAGAGTTGGTTTGCATTTGTTCCGGATTTAATTTGGCTTTTGGCTAAGATGAGTTTCTTTTTATTCTTGTATTTTTGGATACGTGCCTCATTCCCTAGATTTAGGTATGACCAAATTATGCGATTATGTTGGAAGGTATTCTTGCCATTGACAATTGTTTGGATATTTGTCGTGGCATTGATGACTCAATTAAATATTGGACCTTGGTTTTAAGGAGAATGAGAAATGATCAATAAAGTTAAAAAATTAGTGAATGACTTTAGCCTTGGTGAGCTACGAACTGGCCTCAAGGTCACAAGTAAAGAGCTTGTTAATAAAAAAATCACTGTCCAATTCCCTGAGGAGCGAACACCGATTTCTCCTAGATTTAGGGGCCTTCATGCCTTGCGTCGTTATCCAAATGGTGAAGAGAGATGTATAGCATGCAAACTGTGTGAAGCAGTCTGCCCAGCAAATGCAATCACTATTGACTCAGAAATGAGAGAAGATGGAACGAGAAGAACAACCCAATATGATATTGATTTATTTAAGTGTATTTTTTGTGGTTTTTGTGAAGAAGCATGCCCAGTTGATGCAATTGTTGAGACGCATATCTTTGATTATGCATTCGAGTCAAGAGAGGGAAGTATTATTGATAAAAAAAGCCTATTAGCTATTGGCGATGAAAATGAAGAGGCCATTAATAAGGCTAGATTAGAAGACTCCAAATATAGGTAAGGGCTGTTATGGAATTTACATCAATCTTATTTTATGTGTTCTCGTTTTTCTTTGTCGTGAGCTCATTTGTGATGATTACCTCTAGAAATACTGCAAAAGCAGCACTCTGGCTCATCCTGACTTTTTTCAGTGCAGCAAGTCTCTGGCTACTTCTTGAAGCAGAGTTTTTGGCTATCACACTCATATTGATTTATGTGGGTGCTGTTATGGTTCTTTTCATGTTTGTAATCAAGATGCTGGACACAGAGCAGTCAACACTTAGAGCTCAGTTTACGCGTTATCTTCCTCTGGGTATTTTTGTATCCATTGTAGTCATTGTTCAAATGGCCCTAGTTTTGAACGCTGGTCCTTTCGATCTTGAGGTAGTAGGAATGCCAGAAAAACATGGTTCATCTTATAGCAATATTACTGCTATTGCTGAGCAGCTTTATACAATCTATGTCTATCCATTTGAACTCGCAGCGATACTTCTATTGATTGCAATTATTGCAGCAATAACCCTAGTTCACAGGAATCAGATTAATAGTAAGAAACAAATTATTTCAGAGCAAATCAACGTTCAAGCAAAAGATAGGATGAAGTTTGCTACTATCAATAAAGATAAAGTTAAGGAGTCAAAATGATAGCACTTTCTGACTACCTGATTCTCAGCTCAATTGTTTTTTGTATTGGTCTTGCTGGAATATTTATCAACAGAACAAACATCATCATGATATTGATGTGTGTTGAGTTAATTTTGGCTGCAGTTAATACAAACTTTATTGCCTTTTCTTTTTATGGCTCAGATCTGTCTGGGCAAATATTTGTATTCTTTATTTTGACAGTGGCTGCAGCAGAGGTTGCTATTGGCCTTGCGATTTTGACATTGATGTACAGAAATCGTGGCTCGATAGATATTGATGTCACTAATACTTTGAAGGGGTAGTGATGCTTAATATTTACTTGACCATTGTTCTAGCACCCTTGATTGGCTCTCTGATTGTAGGACTTGCAGGCAATCAATTAGGCAGAAAGTTATCTCATTCTATTACCATTCTGGGCGTTGCTATTTCTACTGTTCTGTCTCTATATGTATTCAATCACCACGTTTTAAATGATGCTGATATTTTTAACCAAAATATATACACATGGATGCAAATTGGAAGCCTCAATATTAGTGTAGGGTTTCTAGTCGATAATCTTACCGCGGTGATGCTGGTCGTTGTTTCATTTGTTTCTCTAATGGTCCATATATACACCATCGGCTACATGCATGATGACAAGGGCTACACTAAATTTTTTAGTTACATATCCCTTTTTACTTTTGCAATGTTTACCCTTGTAATCTCAAACAATTTCATGCAGCTCTTCTTTGGATGGGAGGCTGTTGGATTGGTGTCTTATCTTTTGATTGGATTTTGGCATCACAAAGAATCAGCGATTGAAGCAAATCTTAAAGCTTTCCTTGTGAACCGTGTTGGAGACTTTGGCTTCCTTTTAGGAATTGCCTTCGTTCTAATGTTTTTTGGAACGCTTGACTATGCTGAAACATTCAGTCAAAAAGAGCTCATTGTAGGGCAAACATTATTTGGTGATTTTTCTGCTATAACGGTTGTATGTCTTCTACTCTTTGTTGGAGCAATGGGCAAGTCGGCCCAGGTCCCACTCCACGTTTGGCTGCCAGGATCAATGGAAGGCCCAACGCCAATCTCAGCGTTGATTCACGCTGCAACGATGGTTACTGCAGGTATATTCATGGTGTCTCGTATGTCACCTCTATTTGAATTAAGTGATGTAGCATTGACAGTTGTTATGGTTATCGGTGCAATCACTGCATTATTTATGGGATTGCTTGGAATTGTTCAAAATGACATTAAAAAAGTCGTTGCTTATTCAACCCTCTCTCAGCTTGGCTATATGACTGTTGCACTTGGAGTCAGCGCCTACTCTGTTGCGATATTTCACCTCATGACGCATGCCTTTTTTAAAGCGTTACTTTTTTTGGCAGCTGGTTCTGTCATTGTCGCTCTGCACCACGAACAAGATATCAGAAAAATGGGTGGCCTCAGAAAGAAAATGCCTATCACTTATATGACCTCGCTTCTAGGTACGTTGGCTTTTAATCGGATTCCCTGGGTTTGCAGGCTTCTATTCAAAAGATATGATTATTGAAGCCGTACATTATTCTGATTTGCCTTTTGCAGGATGGGC
>Ga0247592_1000090_pt1 | contig 11496 bp, 14 predicted proteins | sample 54RmetaT_FD_186106 | JGI IMG/M metagenome (GOLD analysis project Ga0247592, IMG submission 186106) | Metatranscriptome of seawater microbial communities from Monterey Bay, California, United States - 54R (Metagenome Metatranscriptome) | ecosystem: Environmental > Aquatic > Marine > Coastal...
CTCCTTTCTTACGCAAATAGCCTCTGATTTAAATCCGTATTTGCTTAATTTATTCGCAAGAGCCGATTGGGCATATGGAATCATTAAATTGTAAAAATCAACAGAATTTTGTTTATTAACATTCTCAATTTCTTCTAAAAATTTAAGAAATGTTTTACCGTTTCTGTACTCTGGTAATATGAAAAATAATAATTCCATTCCTTGTATTTTATCACTATTGTATGTCCATTCTGATTTAGTACTGTAATAAACTGAAACTAATTTATCATCATCATATGCTACTATGCCATAAGCATCATAGTCATCGTAATATTCGTGCCACTCATCTACAGTCGTGGTCATAGGTATTTTACCTGATTGAGATGCCATATGGTCATCCCAAAAATGTTTTACATAAGTGTCTCTTATGTCTTTTGAATGCTTTTTCTCTAAAGGTTGATAAATTAGTTTTGACCCCATTTTATCTCCTTGTTGAAATCGGCAGAGTGTTCAAAACAGGTATCTGTACTAAAGTGTGATTTCTGTTCGGAATCATTCGTGTGTCTACCTTTCTTTCTGCTAAAGTCTGTCCAATGCGATACTGCTGTTACTTGAACTGTCGCATCGCCACCCTTTGGGTCGTGTGTAATAACAGGTGTATCTATTCTGCCATCAAATACTGTGAAAGAAGAACCAACTAAAGCGTCTGTATCTAGGTTAACGAATTGTTTTTTGATTACAACTTGTTTATCTATGTAATCGTAATCTAATAAAAGATTAACGTCAACATCTTCAATCCCAGATAATGTTAAGTTAACATTTGTAATTGAGTTATCTAAATCTTCGATAACATTTGCCATTCCTAGCCAACCACCATCAGCAACGAAAGTTTCGCCGTCTACTGTTAAGTTTCTGGAATAATCAGTTAAGTACAATGGGTCACTTGCGTCTACATAGATTTCTATTAGTGTTACAAGTGAGTTAACACTTTTTTCACTCTCGGTGTTTCTAGTACTATCTGTAAATCTTGCCATATTAACCTGTCCATTGTTCTATGAATTGAACCTTAAACCCATAATTTAACGCACTGTCTACGTCAAATTTAATACTATCATTCGCAAAAATAACGTGTATTGGAATATCTTCATCAAAAGTATTTAGTGTATGTGCAGAAGTGATGGCTGTGAGAAGACCAGGCTCAAATCTAATTCTACAAGTACCATTTGTTTCGTGGCTACCACCATTAGCGGCTACAACATAAATCTTATCGTGGTTGCTGAACTGTATCATATTTCCACCTTTGATTGCTGTTGTAAGATTGTTATCAAAGCCATTTACTACTACTTCTCTTACGCCTACAGCATAAGAAGCCGTTGATGTATGTACATCATCATCTGCTATGTGTGTCGCATCGTTGATTAACTCTTTTGGTGCGTTTAATTTGAATGCTAACGCACTACCTCTCATTGCTGTAAAGAAAGCAAGAAACGGTTGTAACTCATCGGCACTCATTGGCGGATAAGTGTAATCTAAATGAATACGATGAGTACCCAAAGATTGTCTTTGTATCGTTAAAGCGTTTGATGTTGTTACTAATGTTGGTTGATGTATTTCTACTTTAATTGATGACGGTTTAATATGATTTGGGAATGTTCTTCCACTCGCATCTTGGTCAGCGTTTAGATTTGTGTATGTTGTTAATGCCATTATCTACTCCTTATCCGTATGGTCCTTGACGACCTCTTCTATTAAACGCTTCTTGTATGAGTCCTGTGATTGCGTTTTCTTGCGTCATAATAAACTCACCACCCGATTGTGTATCAATCGCACTTACATTAAAGTTAATTACAACTTGGTCTCCACCTGAACCTCCTAACATATTCCTTTATTGAGCGTTACTGAATACTCTTGTGTTGCCTGCTGGCGCAATGATTTCTGGACCATTCTCACCAACAATTGATGCTTTACCACCCGGTGCTAATCCGCCTTGATGAAAGAGACCACCCAAGAACCCGAACAGCCCACCGAACAGCCCACCACCACCGGTTAATGCTCCGATGAGAGGTTGTACGATGTAATATTTAATCAACGCCTGGGCAATCATCTCAAATACCATATTAGCCATACTACGAAGGCCGTCCATAACAGATGTAACGCCTGTAAACATATTGTAAAATACACTCGTCATATTATCTGCTAATCCTTCTAAACCAGACTTAATCGCTGTTAAGGCATCTTTCGCTTTATCACTAAAGTTTGTCCATCCTTCTTGTGTGCCACCTAGAGTTTTCCACATATCGTAAAGTTCTTGGTGTTGTTCTTTTATCGCTACTACTACTTCTTGGTCTTTAAGTGTTTCATTTAAGTTTGATTGAGCGACTTCTGTGTTCTTAATTGCTTGTTCTAATGCTTTTTGTTTTTCAACACCTGCGGCTACAAGTCTGTCGTACTCACTCATAAACTTCTTAATAATTCCAGGACCAGAGATATCTTTTGCTAAAGTACCCATCTTCTTAAGACCACTTATTGCGTTCTGTACCCATTCTTCAGATAAGAACTCGCCAACTCTATCTTGGTTCATTATGTCTGCTACTGCTTCAGCGTCTAATAATAATTCTTTAATACCTGTGTCTAATGACCAGTTCTTGCCCTCAAAGAAGTTTTCAATTGACTTTAAGTCTTTCAATCCTGTAATTGATGGCATATCTATTTCTAATGCCTTGAACTCATTCTTAAATGATTCCATCTCTTGCATCATTGTATCAAAATCAAATGTTACAGGTACAACTGGACTTTCGTCAAATAATTCTTCTTGTGTTTTGTCGTCTAATGACCACGCTAATTTAAGAGGTTCGGCAATCTCTTCAAATTTAGAAGTCATTCTTGCGTACACTTCTGCCATTGTATCTTTTGTAAAGATAGCGAAGAAACCATCTTTGAATGCTGTACCAATTGCTATTGCTTGGTCAACGACTGACTTACCCCAATTCTTAATGTTTTCACCTATTCGCTTGAAAGCGTCTGTAAATATTTGTGGTAGGTCGATAATAAATTGAGCAAGTCCGTGATAGATATCTAAACCGATATTCTTAACTTTGCTAATAGCAGACTTACCAAAACTTACAACAGTGTTCAGTATTGCTGTCCAAGATGAACCAAATATCTTTGGTAAATGCTTGAGTACAACACCAGCGTTATGAATAATTGTCTTAAACATACCTACATACTGTCTAATCAGCATCGGTCCACCTTGTGTTACTACTGCGAGTAACATTTGGAATCCTGCTTTGAGTATCTCTGGGAAGTTCTCTACTACAACCTTAAAGTTGTGAAATAAAACTTCACCCATATTCTTTAATTGTGCTATCAGACTTGTTGCGAACATAGGGACTACTCTTGTAACCTCGTCAAATGTTTTGCTGAATATGTCTGGTAGATTTGTTATGATTGCTTTTGCGTTCTGAAAGAATACAATGAATGTATTGATAACTCTATTCATAACATCTTTAACTACTGTCTGAACTCCTGAGAATGCTGTATGTGCCTTTTCAAGCATAACTGCGAATATCTCACCAATCTTTCCAACTGCTTTATGTACAGGTTCTTTAATCTTATTACCTAAGTCTACTGCTGTTGTTCTAATTCCGTCATAAACGATACCGAACATTTCACCCATTGAACTGAACCAGTACAACACTGTCTTAATAGCGGCTCCAATTCCTGCTCCTAGGATGTTCGCTAGGTTACCAGTATTCTTAATCATACCAGTCATACTTTCTGTAACTTCTATGAGTACAGTCTTAAGTCCACCTTCACCTACATTGTAAGCGAACTCGGCTAAAGCATCTTGTAAGTTAGACCATTTACCACCAATCGTAGCGGCTTGGTCTGCGAGACCAGTAGCATATCTGCCACCTTCTTCACCAAGTTTCTTAAATACGTCAATGATACCTTCAGCGGAATCTGATACACCGATTTGAGTTGAGCCCATAAAGGCTACCATCTGGTCTCCCTCTTTCTTCACCTTGATACCGAACTCTTTCATTCTTTCGAACTCACCAGTTACAGCATCACCTAACGCTTCAGCGAATTGCTCAAATGTTTTGCCGTTGGCGGCTGCGATATTACCAAATGCTGTTAGACTTTCTGTTGTTGTATCTAATCCGTTTCTCTTAAGAATAGAGAAAGCGTTTGTTACTTCTGCTAACTGAAATGGTGTATCTGCTGTGAACTTTTTAATCTGCTCAAATGCTACGAGGGCTCCATCTGCTGAACCTGTAACAGTCTTAAGCATCGCTTTGAGACTATCAAATTCGTTAATGACTGCTACAGTTGATGTGGCTACTTTCGTAAGTCCGAGGGCAAGAGCGGCTGCTCCTGCCATCTTCATCATTCCACCCATCTTGTTACCAGATTTTGTTGCTTTTGCGGCTTTACGATTAAACTTGTCTACCTGCTTGTTTACTCTTTTGAGTACAGGCGTTGCTTTATCAGTCGCTTGAATAATCAGGTTAATGTCGCTCATATTCTCTCCTTAGTAAGACTTGGGACCGGCTCCAGGTCTATTTTCTTTTTCACCTTCTCTGCGTAAAATCTCAAAATACGCACTCCAATAAACGACTTCGTCCGCAGGCATCTTCATAACATCTATTACACTCATCTTCAACTCATATGCGAGTTGAAAGCAGAAAAACAATTCCCGGTCTTCGGTTAGTTTTTTACTGCCCTCTCTTGTTTAGGTGATGTTGTTTTCGTGCCTTCTATGTCTGATGAACTTTGATTGAAATCTTCGTCATCGGCACCCATCGCTGTTACGATTTTAAGAATAACATTAGGGTCTACTTCACGCATAATTTCTGTCTTGTCCATTGGACGAAATAATTTCTTACCATCTCCATCTAAGGCACGCATAATCATCATTTCTACTAATGCTTCTGCTGTCTTACCAGAGTTTGTTAATTCCATTATCTTATTTTGAGATGCGAAGTTCTGACCACCTATCTTCCAATAGATTGTTGTGTCCCATTCTGGTACTTCAATTGAACCAGTTCCTGAGTTCGCTATCTCTCTAAAATGTGCTTTTGCTTTATTTAATATCGTCATCGGTTTTTCCTTTGCTTGTATTTACCACTTCTAGCGTTTCGCTTAATCTTATTTATTGACTGGTTAACGAAACCCTGTGGTGCTTGTTTACTATGTCCATCCTCTAATCGCTGGATGTACTTTACTCTATTACTTACAGTCGAGCGATTTCGCCTGTGTCGTTGTTTCCACCCACGCTGTGCTTTACCAGTATCAACAGGTGTTCTTCTCTTTAACTCATCCCGTAAGTCATCGCTGATTTCTCTAACGATACGATTTACAGTCCTGTAAAGGTCAAAATCTGTTTTAACTTTAAAAGTAATCATCGTGGGTGGTAACCTATCTCAACTAACTTACGTTAGTAAAGAAGTTCCTTGGATAGTTACAGTCATCTCTACAAGTCCGTCGTGGCTTGCTGAACGAGATACTGATGTTACGATACCTTTACCGTTGTAACTTTCGAAAGTTGCTATGCTATCATCAGCATAGAATTTCCAATCGTAAGTTGTACCAACTTCGATACCAGTGACTAAACTGTCTTCTTCAGTTAATTGCTCAACTAAAGTATCACCAGCGTTCAGTGTACCAGATGAATCCGTATCAGTCCACGTGTACGGTATGTACAAGTCTGCTGTTCCAGTCCAAGTTTTATGACCTGCTGTGTATTTTCTTACACCAGCATCAGCCATGGTTGTTGTGTCTAGGGTATCGACTGTTTCATCGACTGACCAAGACTTTATTTCTGCAACTGTTTCATAGTTGCCGGATCCGTCGACACTGATATGTACAGCACCGCCATTACCTAGTTTTGTTACTCTTGCCATTGCTCTTCTCCTTCATTAGGGGTTAAATCTGCTTCAACTTGACTTTCATCTTTCTTAACAGACTTTGATTTTGATTTAACTTCTTTCTTAACAGAAGAAGTCTTTTCTTCGTCCAACATCTTCCAACCGTTAGATTTGTGGTAAGCCACATCTCTTTCAGGTATTCTAGTCATTATCTGACCTGTTGGTGTAATCATTTTGATTTTCATTATGTTACTCCTCTTGTAAATGTGTAATCAACTTCTACAGAAATAGTACAAGAACCATAAGGGTGTTCTATTGGTTGACCCATTACTATCTCTCTTACTTCTGTATTCATTGCGTTTCCATCACGGCTTCTATCTACATCCAACTTTTCTTCAATTGCTTCAACTAAATTATTAAGTGTTTCGTCTATTGACTTATCACTTGCTTTAACGAAGCAAATTAAATCGATTGTTAAAGTACTGCCTCTTAAACTGCTAGAACCCATCGTAATGTCTTCTCTCGCTTCATTACCAGAAGTAACGATTACGTGAGGGAAGTGAGTTCTAGCCAAAGCATAAAACTCTTGTTCATTACGAAAAGCAGGCTCACGGGTTACTGATCCCATCTTTACGCTGTTGATAGCCTTGATGCTATCTACAACACTTGATACGATTTGTTCTCGTTTGCTTGCCATTATCTTACCAGTCTATCAACATTACCAACAGTCTTTTCAGAGTCGGAATAAACAGAGTCCGAATTCGCATCGTAATCGATACCCGTCAACATCTCTCTACGAAATGTATCTTCGTATCTCTGGCGATAAAATCCAGCCATCTCAATGAAAACATCGTCTGGTCTAAATGATGAAAGTCTAGGAAGAATATGCAGAGCAAGTGCCGCGTAAACAGTCACTTCAACCCATTGAGCGTCACGTAACTTCGCATCGTCAAATAATGTTGGCGATTTAGTCCACCATTCTGCTTTAATGCGTTTGTTGACTGTATCTGTTGCTCTTGTTAACTCATTAGTGAAACTCGCTACTCCGTGTTCGAAGATATCGGGTACATAATCAGTTAAGTCGGAATTTGTCGCATAATTTGCCATACTTATTCTCCTAGATTAAAATTTAGATTTACTCCGCTGATATGATTTTACAAGCACGTGAGGCGTCTACTAGAGCCGCTTTAGCGTGTAATGAAGCAACGATATCGGTGCCTAATCCTGTAATGTTAGTTTGGCTAGAAACATCTAGTCCTTTAAACATTGCGATACCAAAAGCGTTTTCAGCCCATACGCAACCCGTAAAGTCATCAGAACCATCTTTAACTAAAGATGTTGATTGTACGATATTTGCACCGAACATTTGTCCTACTAGACCTTCACGCATCGCTTCGTTCATAGCGTCACCACCAGAACCAGGAATAGCCGCTGTACCAGCAAGTTCTAATAGAATGTCTTCTACTTGACTTGGGTGTAAAACCATCCATAGTTGTCCAGCGAATTTGTTCGCACGAACTTTTTGAACTGCTTGTGCTACTAGAGCCACTGTTAAACCGTCTCCAGCCGCGCCAACTGAATTTGAAGCGCCTGTGAAAAGAGCAGAAAAGTCTGTATCGAATTTCTCTGATACAGCACGACCTAGAACTGTTCCAACACCAGAAGCGTTAGCCCCTCCGAGGTCCTTAAGCATCGCTCTCGCGGCATATGACTGTGCTGTTACATCTACGCCAGCGTTTGCTACGTTGATGATGTCTAACTCTGCAATCGCTGCCGAAGTGGCGTTGTGTGCTTCTGTTTCAACAGAAGATGTTGCTACTGCTGTAAACTTTGGGATTTGTGCTGTTACTGAACCTGCAGGTACATCATAGATGTTTGCTAAAACGCCTGGTAGGTAGATTGAACTTTCATAACCAGCAAATATTGCATCTTGTCTAGCACTGACGAGCAAGCCTGCGATATCACCTGGGTTAGTTACATTTGTATTTGTTACTGTTGCCATTATTATCTCCTTAAGATAAAAGTGTTATTTTAAAATTTAACGACTACGCTTTAATTTGGCGTAAATCGCTCTTTGAGTCGGGTCAGATAAGTCTAATGAAGAAATATCTGTTTCAGTGTCTACTGATTCCCCTACATTTCCAGTTGAACCCGAACCACTCGGACCCGCTCTTAAGAAATGTGGTGAAGAGTCCAGAAAATTATTCACTAAATTATCAATTGAAACCGGTGTTGCGTTATCAGTATCATACATCACTTCGTTTCTATCGTTGAGAACTTGGACTTCACCGTCGTCAGACAGACGTACACGACTTTGTAAAAGTTGAGCAACTTGCTCTGGATTTACTGCGTTGCGTGCCCCTGCGGCCTTAAGAATAGCGCCATCGACTTTCTCCTTGTGGAGTTGTTGCGATAATGAATTGAACCTCTGTTCGAACTTGTTTTTCTGTTCTTGTAAGATGGACTCAAATTCACCTCTTGCCTTCTGTTCTTCTAATTTAATGTTTTCTTTTTCTTCTTTGAGTGTTCTGTACTCTGTTAGGTTAACATCTTCGTATTTTTTAGACTGCTTGTTTAAGCGTGCCTTAACGATTGCGTCAACTTCATCTTGTGTAAATGAACGCTCTGTTGCCTGAATTTGTTCAGCAGAAGTTTCAGTTTCTTCTATTTGCTCGCTGGTGCCTACTTGTTGGTCTATGTTAGTCATAGTATCCTCCTTTGGAGTGTTGTTGTTATTCAGATGTATTTATGACTGTATTGGAATCAATTTCTTCTACGATATCTTCTAATACATCTCCGTTATGAATAATGATTTTGGCAATTTGTTTTTCAATTTCATTGTTCAAAGTCTTTGACTGGATATTCATTTCCCTTACTGCGTTAAGATTAGTTAAGTCAGTAACTTCGTCCCGAAGGTCAAATTTCTTTTTGTACTCAATTAGAAAAGTGTCGTCTGCTTCATAGTCAGACCATACTTGGAATAAATCCCAAATCTGATTTTCTAATCTTTCTAAACTATCTGCTTTATCGCCTAGGCGAGTATTGAGCATAGTAAATTCTGTTTGTAAAGCAACACCACTCTTCGCTACAGTTGAGACTGTATTAATAGCAGCCAAATGCGTAATCGTCATAATCATCGCTTGGTGTTCTTTCAATAGTTTAATGATGGAATCTATGTTAGCAGATGATGGCTGTAATAAGTATGGCTTCAAGTCACCTGGCAAATTATCATCTATGTTGATGATAGCACCGGCACCACCACTCGCATCTGTATCACTAGTTTTTACTAATGATGGGTGCGAACTTATGCGGATAGCCTGTTCTGCTTCACTCATTAAGTTAAAGATTGCTTGTTGTATCTTTGCTACGTCAGCCAAATCAGAGATACCTAAACCACGAGTATGTGATGGGTTTGCTTTTAACATTACAATTGGAATTCTGTTAATCTCATTTGCCATCTCCTCAATCAAAGTAACATTACCTGTATCTTTGTTTAATGAGTATCTTGTGATTGTTTCTGGTGTCCATATTTTTACAACTAAAGTTTCTTCGTCTTCACTCTCTTTTTGTTTAAGATATGTAAGTATTTGTCTACCTAGTACACGAGTGTACTGCCAATCCATTACATTCTCTGGTGAAATAAGTTGGGCATATGGACGAACATCTAATTCGACTTCTTGTTCTAATGTAAGGGACCTACCATCGCCGACTGATGGCTTATCAACCAATACCCAAATATGCCCGTAAATCATTGCTAATGAGTTTGCGGATTTCATAAAATCATCTATCGAATTCCCATCATAGTCGATATTCGTTATGAACGAATTTACATACGGCAAGTTAATTAGATTGCCTAATGTCCTTGACGGTAATGCTCTGAATAAGAATGCTCTGTATGTATCTACTACTAATTTACAACTGTTTTCTAATGCTGTGTACATCAGTCTATTTTCATACTGTGCGCCTGGTTGAGTGTCTTCATTTAAGTATCTACGAAGCATCTCTAAAGAACTTTTACGATAGTCAAAGCCACCGTTGAAAGATGCGTAATAATATCTCCATCTAGGAAGATGAGTTTCATAAATCTTATGAACTTTAGTTACTGTACTTTCTGTTATCATCGTTATCTCCTTTAATAAACTCCATAAGATTGTCTTGGTTGAGTTTGTATTTGTTTAGTTACTGGGAACATAAATTCAACACCATATCCCAAAGCGTCTGGGAAGTGTGAGTAATCAACTTTTCCACCAGTATCTGGTATCATTGTATTTTCTTTGTACGAAAACCTTGTTAAACACTTAATCAACTCTCTACATTTAGGGTCAATAAACAACCTTCGTTCATCATTACTATTTAGCAATAGTGAATTGACTGCGTTTGTACGGTCTTTAACAGCAGGGTGTTTCTTTCTGTACTTGACTAGAAAGCCTGCGTTCTGTAATATTGATATGTCTGTTCGTCCACCTGCTGATGTACGTCTCTGAACACCTGCGGGATCTGGCCACGCTGTAATATGTTGATGCGGATATCTGTTTCTTACTTCTTCTACCATCTCATCAGTGTTACTTGAGTACAAGCATAGTTCGTCTATGATATGTAAGCCTGTTGCTGTTGGCACTGCTATGAGAGTTGCGAGAGGAGATACGTTAAAGTCTGTAAATAAGAACAATCTTTTTAAGTCATTCGCATCACCTTCCCACTTCTTTACATTATCATCGTGGAATGAATAATAGATTTGATTTGTCGCTGTTAAAAAACTGGCTTCATATTCGCTTTTGAAGGTACGACTATCAAGCATATCTCTTGCGGCTTCTACTTCTTCAGCGTCCACGTTTTGTCCCTCTAATGTCGTGTAAGAAAAACTCTCCCAGTCATCGTGTGTTAATGCCATATCATACAAGTCTTTAAACCAATTACCAACACCCTTTGGTGTACCTACGAACATAGCGTGTCCTGGTGGTTCTTCTGCTGATAGTGTTGGGCGTAATACATCTGTCCACGCTTCTGGCTTTATGTCTGCTACCTCATCTATGCAAATGAATGAATAAGACCCACCCCTCATCGAGTCGGGATTGTCGGCTCCTTTTAACATAATCTTTGAGCCATTGACTAATAAGATTTCTAATCTACTCTCGTTAATACTCTTAACCCAATTTAATTCAATCAATTTACTCTTTAATGGACCCCATTGAATGTCTCTCGCCATACGATAAGTTGGGGCTACGTACAGTACAGTTTTACCTGGTTGAGCGGCAAATCGGGCAAGTTGATTACGAAGCAAAAACGTTTTTCCATACCTTCTACCGGCAGCCAAGGTTCTAAACCTTGCTGTGCTTCTCGCAACTGTTTTCTGTGGGTCAGTTAATGCCATTAAAGGTCTGTGTCCTCTTTTGTTACTTGTTTAGTTGTTAAAGATATTGCTACACCACCAATCAATCCTGTCGTTACAGGAGATGTACCTGTTGTTGCTGTCTTTAATAAATTCTGTTGTTTCTTTAGTCTTCTCTTTTTATTAGCGGCTAATCTTTTCGCTTTTGCCGCTGGTGTCTCAAATGTACCTTGAGCAATCTTCATACCATTATTGAATGAGGGCGAGAATTTTGAAGGTAAACCACCACCGTTATTCGCATACTTAAATCCTGCTCTA
>Ga0247592_1000094_pt1 | contig 11354 bp, 5 predicted proteins | sample 54RmetaT_FD_186106 | JGI IMG/M metagenome (GOLD analysis project Ga0247592, IMG submission 186106) | Metatranscriptome of seawater microbial communities from Monterey Bay, California, United States - 54R (Metagenome Metatranscriptome) | ecosystem: Environmental > Aquatic > Marine > Coastal...
AGTCGAGCCATGAATGTCACTGCTTCAGCGGTGACCCACTGACCCGCCATGACAAGGTCCCCTTCGTTTTCCCTGTTTTCATCGTCCACCACAATAACCATTTCACCGCGTTTAATGGCCTCAAGGATGACGTCAATCGTATCAAATTCAGGTATTTCTATATTTGGTTTTTTATCGGTCATTATTTATCTGTTTGAGTAGCTTGCCTCGACTTTAATTTACGCTGTTAAACCGAGGTCGCAAACAACAATTTTTAAAGGCTCGGTTGGTGAACATTCGATCAAGCATCTCTATCTGCTTTACAGATTTGCTGCAAAACCAAATGACATTGGTCTTGAGTGGCGTGTTTCGCGCAATCAGTCCAAATGACATGGTGACTTGCATTCATTTTACGAGGCATCGGCCATTGTGAGGCGATCCTGGATTCTATGTGTTCCTGATTCCAACCGCGCTTTTTAAGTCGAATTTTTTGGGTAAAGGAGGAGCAGGCCATGCATATGACTGTGTCAAATGCTGATTGAGCATCCGTTTCAAACAAAAGTGGAATAACGACCACGCATGCCTTGTGGCCCGTTTCCTTCAATTGGCATACATCTTGACTCCATTGCTGCCTGATCATCGGATGCATCAATTGATTCAACCACTTCATGGAAGCTCCATCAGTAAATATGAGTGAAGCGAGTTTTCCTCGATCAAGGGTTCCATCTGCCGAGAAAAAGGAGGCTCCAAAATGTTCCTTCACAGCAGCCCAGGCTGCTTGCTCCGGCTCCAGGAGCTGGCGTGCGATGATATCTGTATCAATGAGCGGAAGTGCCTGTTGAATGAATAATTCACTCACAAAGGACTTTCCAGCACCAATCCCTCCCGTTAGGCCAATTAAAATCATGTCAGAAAAGAAAAAGGGACCGTTGAAACGGTCCCTTGTAAATTCCAGTTAGCGGAAAATTTTATTCAACAACCGCGCGGAAAAATGTTTGGGAACGTCCGGAAGCAGTTGCGTTACGAATGGTAATTTTACCGCTGGAGTCAGTGGTCGCCTGGAAGGCCTTTTCCCATGTTTGGAGACCCTTGGATGTTTGGATGGTATAGGAAGTATTCGGGTTACCTTGAATTTCGATATCCAATTGTCCGTTGCTCATTGGGATTACCGCCACGGAGGCAGGCATTTGAGAGTCATCAGCATCAAGTAATGGAAGATCGATATTATCAAGGAAAACCGCATCCATTCCCTGGCTGTTGGAGAAATCTTTGGAATAAACCCATTCCAGCAGGTGTTCTCCCTCGGTGACTACAAATTCAAACCTCTGCCAATCTTTCTCTCCAGACCAACTAGAAACCAGTTGACCATCGATGTGAAAACTCAAGGTATCCCAACCAGCTTCCGAACTGGATTTCACATCAAATTTGCCTCGGCCGTGAGTGAATGCATGTCGTAATGAAAGACCTGATGTTTCGCCATCCTTAATACTACCGGACTTAATGGAGGCATTTCCACTGAGACTTTCATCTTCTGTGATTTCCCATGGGGCACCAACAAATTCAAAGGGTAATTCCAACTCACCCGATTCAAAGTTCTCACCAACGGTGACAGGCCCGAATTGAGCTTGGATCTCAAGATTGGCATCCACCAGGATTTCAAGAGGATTTTCGGCCGAGTCTACGCTGCCCGACCAACCCTTAAATTCAAATCCAAACTCTGGAGTCGCAGTGAGTGCGATGGTGGTACCAGAAACAACGTTTCCAGAGGGCCCCTCTACTTCCCCGCCGTCGGATGATTTCACACTGACGAGCCTGATATCGTTTGGTTGGAAATCGTAGCGTATGGAAAAAGAACCTCTCTCATTGCTGAAACCATCAACAGCGATCAGGTATCTGACACCAGCCTCGATTGCCTGAACAATCTTACTGTTCGATGTTTCCGGTCCAGAATCGTCATTACTGGCAACGTGCACTAATTCACTTGGCTTGATGCCTGTATAGATTGCAAGCAATGTGTCTAATTTAGCGCGCAAGGTCGATATCGTGAGCTCACCATTTTCAGATGGAGTGAACGAATACCACAATGAGCCACCTCCCCTGTTACCCGCATGCATGGGTTCACCAAATTGTTTGGTCGCTTCACTATTGTCAGCATCGATTTGACCAGTCGAGTCTAAGATTGATTGAGCCGTGTTGATATGGTCGTTGGCAGGATCGGCTACCAAATAGGAAATGGTGAGTTCGTCCACTTCTGAGCGGTTACCAGCAAAATCACTGACTTGCACTTGGATTTTGTTCACACCCGGTGAGAGAAATGCAGGAGCTTCCCAATCAAGGGTACCTATGGCTGCCCCTCCAACATTTTCCCCGTTCACTTTGATAAACACTTGATTGATACCCGACGAATTAGGTTCCGGATCAAAAGAGTATCCCTGAACAATGATTTGTCTTTCACTAGCAAGAAAGCCATTGGCAGGCGAAAGAAATTTTACCACAGGAGCTACGGTATCAATGACACCACCTGGCTCTATCCTGAGCCTGACCGTTCCACCTCTTGAGGAGGGAGCTGATGCAACAGCGATCCTGTAACTGTTGCCAGCCAAAACATCAAACTCAAGGTAAGCCTGTTTCTTGGATCCTACGTTGTCTACTGAAGCAATCGTTTTGAGATTTTCATAAGAATTACCTTCGTAAATGGCAATCACGGAGTCAAAACCACTCCCTGAAGTGTCGATAAGAACAGGCCCACTGATTTTTGGTGACCATGACCACCAAAGTGACTGTTTGGCTCCTGCAAGACCTGCATGGAAGGGTTCGTCTTCCTCGATGGTTGCAAATTGGTTATTGGACAAAAATCTGGCTCCTGAACCACTAACTTTGATGGCATGAGTAAAGTCGTCGTTTGGAGGAGGAGGAACAACGCCGTAGTTGACCGTGGTTGAAACGCTTGTTTTATCCGGCGCTTCAGCTGAAATATTGAGGGTTATTTCGCTGATGAAATCAGGCACCTCAAGAGAGTATGTGTAAAGGGCATCATCTGCTTTTACATCAGGCTCCGCTCCGTCATTGAGAAACTCAATGGTTTGACCGTCTGAGAGGGTGGCAGTCACAACAGCATCGCTTACTCCTACTAAATCTGATACCCGAACAGTGATTACCTGTGTTGTTCCTTGCAGCAAAACGGATTGAGATGGAGGATTCACGCTCAGCTCAAGAATGCCATCAGGCGTCACTTCAAGCGCCTGTTTGGCGTTTAATCGGCCGCCCGTTGCCACCTTGTCGGCATAAGGTGATAGTTTCACAACAGAATCAAGCAACCTTGTCTTGATTTCCGTCGCAGTGGATTCAGGAAATGCAGCTTTCAAGAGTCCAGCGACACCAGCCACATAAGGAGCAGCAAAACTCGTTCCGCTGGCGGTGTCGTAGTCGGAATCTGGCTCCACCGTGGTGGCTCCCGTTTCATCAGGCGCGTCACCTGAGCCTGCCATGTAAATATCAACACCGGGAGCAACCAAATCGACTGAGTTTTTACCATAATTGGAAAAGTCAGCCATTCGATCAAAACGATCCATTGCTCCTACTGATACCACGTTATCAAGATCAAAGGATGATGGGTAATCAGGAAATATATCATTGTTGAGTCCTGAGTTACCCGACGCTACAACAAACAATACGTCATTATTTTGTGCATTGGCTACGGAATCAAACAAAGCCTGCGAATAAGGTCCTCCACCCCAACTGTTGTTGAGTATATCAACACCCATTTGAACGGCATAATCGATGCACTTCACCGCATCAGAATTACTACCACCAAAAGAACCTAAAAATTTGAGCCCCATTATCTGAACCTCCCAATTGACTCCCACAACGTCAGAGTCGTCCATGCTCGCGCCGATGATGCTTGCGCAATTGGTTCCGTGATCTTCAACATCAAGAGGATCACCAGAATTTAAAATCGCATTGATACCATGCACATCGTCGATCCAGCCATTTTCATCGTCATCGATTCCATTGCCGGGGATTTCTCCCTCATTCACCCACATTTGGGATGCTAGTTCCTGATGTGAGTATCTAACACCTGTATCGATCACACCAATAACAACATCGCGTGAACCTACAGTGGTTTCCCATGCTTCTTCGGCATCAATATCAGCGTTTTCAACTCCTGGATCGCCCGTATTGCGAAGTCCCCAGAGCCGTCCGTCGACATAGGCAGGGTCCGTTGCTTCGGCAGCAGGATGCCAGATGAAATCAGGTTCAACGTAAGTGAATAATCCACTGTCCCGCAGCAGGTTGATCCTTTCATCTAACTCCTTGCCCAGAGCATCTTTGTTGGGTTTGTAGCCAGCGCGTGGCTTAAATTTACCAGCCGTATTTTCCAAGATGACGAGACCAGCCACTGTTTCCATGCGATAAACAACCGACAAACCAGCTTCTGCGAGAAGATCACTTGGAAGGAACTTATCCTGTGACATGGATGGATCCGCAAAACGCACTAGGATGCGTTGGTGGTTGACCTCTGCTCCATTATACTGAATCCATGGTGACGCATCCTGTCCGAGCAACGTGCTCATGCAGGCAATTGACACCACCATTGTTGAAAAAAACTTAATCATATTCATTTCGTTGCTTGCCTGAGAAAATAATCTCATCGATGTGATTCAATTATCTGAATGAAAATTACGGTTGGTAGGTAACTCGATAGAACCTGCCTTGATTGTCACCCGTGAGGGAATCACTGACGCTTATTTCCTGTCTATCGTTGGCATTGTTCTGAACGGACTTAAGGTAGGTCCAATTTGGATCACTCAATGCATCTTTAAACTCAACGCGATAATTGGTTGCTCCAGCTGCAATCCAGGAGATAACTGCCTGAGGCCTGTTTATTTCGTCTATTTCAACATTAGCCAGAATAACACCGTCGAAAGGTGTGGGATCGATACCGTTGGCCGCTCCATCGCCATCAGAGTCGATCGTGAGGCTTTCCCTCAACAATTTGTTGACCAAAATGCTGGTTCCATCTGACAACACGATCGGTAGTGAAGAATTATCGCCTACAAACTCAGATACCCATTGCATCCGAGCTCCAAAGTGGCTGCTCAGTTCTTCAACTGGAATGTTGGAGGAGGCGTAGTAGACTGTAAAGTTGTCGGCAATGGACACGTTTTGTTTCCAGGTATCCAATAAGCTTCCGGCAAACTCGAGCGAATCAACATATATCGCGTTGTTATTACCCACACCATTGAAACGAGCCCTGCTTCCGCCCCGACCATCAAGTATGAGTCGACCAATAGCAGCATTGTTGTGAAAGCCGGAAGGACTGTTACCACGATCTTCCCCTGCCCATAAATGATTGACTGCCGCAAATCGTGGTAGAGTCGAATTGAATGTGCTTCCGAGTAGATCTCCACTCGCCGGCTTCACTGCAAGGGTGAAACCATTATTGACAGCAAAGGTATTGGGAAAACCACCGTCCGTCAGGACCCCTGAAACTCCGATACGTATATCCGTTGAGGATATAAGCTCAGCATTTTGGAGTTTGACGTTCTCAGCATTGATGACGATGTCCCGACCTGATGAGATAGTTCCGTTGTCAAGTTTTGCATCAACAGCAGTGATGTCTATTCGACCACCCGCATCAAAGCGTCCGGAATTTTCAAAATACTGTGATTGATATCGCTGGAAGAACGCATTGATCTGTCCACTGTTGACAATGCTATCGATCACGTTTGTTGTATCAGTTCCTATCTGAAGGGATTCGTTGACAGAGATCGTGCCATTGTTGAGCAAGGATTTTAAGGAAGGGAAATTCGTCGTCCCTAGGTTCTGTATGTTGCTGAAAACTGTAATCTCGCCGTTGTTGACCACGTTTTGTGAGTCAATCAACAAGGACCTTACAACATTCATGTCATCATCAATGTTAACTTTGTCTCCTTCAGCAGCAAAGTCGTGGACAAATACAGGAACCGTGGTGGATAGATCCGTCGCATCAACGATGAGCACATGGTAAAGATATTCAACAACATTGGTGGTGAACGTCTCTTCACTCTCCTCATTTTCAGGAGGATTGGTAATAACAATACCACTAAGATTGGTCCAGATGGCACTGTAAGCGGCTATGTTGCCTTGCAAACGATCGATTTCATCGGTAACGACGCTGTTTACGTTCAGAACGCTCCCCATGGATGCAAGTCCATAGCTGACATTTTGAGAATCGATGATGGCATTTGATGACGACTCAAGGTGATTGGCGTTGATCGAGAGGAAACCCTCTGACCTCAGTCTTGTGTTATCCAGATTCAGGGAATCTGCTTTGATCGTCACCCTACCGCTCAGGGAATTGGTTGCTTCAGTATTGATGGATGACCCGCTGTTATCAATCACACTGGCCACATTGGCGCTGTAGGCAGCATAAAAGTTGGTCACAAAGGTATTGGAAAAAGTGTCATTCCAAAGAAGTGAAGGAGAGACAACCGAATTGGATGGTGAACCCAAGTTGAACCCAATGGTGTCCAACCTCGATAATGTGTAAGTATAGGGCCTTACGGTGGCAGCGTTTTGATTGGGAGCAAAAACAAGATTGGTGTCCCACGCCAGCGTGTCACTGAGGTAGAGAGTAAAGAGGTCGTCCGAAGCCGTTACGTAGTTGGTCAGAGGAACCTGATAACGGATGTTGGCAGTTTTCACCTCATTTGTTCTTGGGCTATCGCTGAAAGTAACATCCGTAAGGATGCGGGGATCAGCTACCGAAGAAAATACAGCTTGAACAATAATGTTTGTTTCGGTTACAGCATTTGAAATGACATACGAATTTGCGCTTTGAAGTGAAAGCAACGTGTTGCCAATGAATCCAGCTGCGTTTGTTACCATGTGGATGGGAGAGGTAATGTTGGCACTTTCGCCAAGCACGTTCAGTAAACCTACGGTATCCATACGGTTGACATTGGTCATGCCACCCCAATATTCGTCGGTGATGCCTGTATCAGGAAAATAAACAGGAGTCGGAGGATCGCCGGGAAGCATTGAGTTATAGGACCCTGAGCCCCGCAAGGCAGAGACTCCTATGGCTGAATCAGATAAATCGACGTCACCTCCGTCGATGGAAAGCAGACCGCTGACACCCACGGTCAATAAGCCTTTATTGACAACATTGGTAGCGGACACCATTAAAAACGATGGATCATCCTCAAAGAATAATGAACTCGAATTAATTTCAGCACCTGATGCGTTGTAGAAATGTTCGGCTTTTGAACGTTTGCCATTGTCGGCGACCTGATCAAATCTAAAACCAACAGATCCGTTCATTACCCCTGTGTTGGTGAAATTTAACGTGTTTTGGGTATCGAAAGGCAAGGCACCAAAAACAGTGAAAGAGCCGTAATTGGCAAATGCCCTGGCATTGATGGGTAATTCACTGCCCTGATCAACGAAACCATAGTTTTCGTAAAGATTCTCAGGTTGGGCTAACAGGCCTCCTGCGAACGACGTAGATGCTAGGAGAATACAAAATTGGATTTTATGACTCATCATATGACTATCTAAAAGGTTAATATTACCTGACTAGTCTTTCTAAATCTTCGATGGTTACCTTGTCCGGATAGACAATCGGAGCATTGGTAGTACCATCAAATGATCCCCATGCGAAGATAGGGGTTGTATTTATGTCACCCTCTCTGAGGAAGAAGACACCTGCGCCTTGTTGGTTCAAGAAAAGTGGGCCGACATTGTTGAAAGTGATCCTCGTCGAAGGTGTAATGATTCCTGGACCGGCATCGTCACCAGTCACTCCATCAAATTCATCACTCGAAAGCCATCCAGCGTTTAGCGTTTGCTGAACACCCACTGGACCACCGGCAAATGCATCTGCACCTTGCAAGTCAGCTGCGTCAAAGATGTAATCGGGCTCAATTACAGTGCGTATCAGAGACTGAGATCTCACGAGATCGTTAGTCCTGACTGTTTCACTGAACCTTACTGTAAAAGGCTGAAAGAAAGCACCTATCAGTGAATCGTAATCGGATCGAAGAAAAGTGATCTTGTTCTTGCCTGCTCTTAGAGCAGGATTGATGAAAGCATTGGTCGCAGTTGCCTGTCCGCCAAGATTACCTCCCCCCCCTGCTACAGTGTTAGTGGCGATCAAAAATGGAAAATCGTAAGTACCACCACCCGGTGATGTTACGATACCGGGAAAATCAGCTAATCCACTACCGCCACCTCCACCTCCACCCAGGAGCCCACCGCCTGCCCCTGAGATGTCACCCAAGGCAGTTTCAGTGTTATAATTCGATGAGCGGTAAATATATTTTAAACCTGCCACGTCATCACGGGTCAAACCAGTTAGGAAACCGCCGGCTGGCATCTCTTCAGTTGTTAAAGATGAAACAGCTGAAACAGGTCGTGTCCGTGCAAAAAGCTGATCAAGTGGATCGACTGCAGTGTTCAAAGCAAGAGCAATGCCTTCGAAAGGGTCGATTACCTGGTAGGTATACAATGTGCCATTGACGAACGGACTGTAATCCCATGTTTCAGGATCAAAGTTACGCATCGTAACGAGGTAATTAGTAATATTGTTAACAACCCATCGATTTCTGAGTGTGTAGGCATAACGTATGGGATCAGCAAGCCCCATAGATGTGGTTAAAATTTGTAATGCCCTGGTTTTTAAGTCGACGATACCCAAAGCTTGGGCTCGGTGATTGACACGGACGCTCTCGAGTGGATAGTCGTCAATAACAATTTTATCTGCTTCTGGAAGATCATTCAGGACGGCAATTGCTTTTTCTATTTCCTCAGCACCTCTCACTCCAAAGAAATTCAGAAAATCAGCAGTAAAACCGTAGTGCACAGTAGGCACATTCCACCTATACTCTTCATCAAGGTTCATAGGGCCACCGCCATTTGTGTTGGGTATGGGCGCGGCGTAACCAAGGGCAGCCGTCTGCCATGGTGCGAGTGGTCCGGACAAAGAGAAGGCGTGTTGACTCTTCGCAAAAGTTATTAAACCTAATAGGATAACTAAAAATGTTTTTGAATGAAACATACCAAAAATTTACTTAAGTCGAACAATGCGATAGATACTCAAATCTGTGTTGTTCTGAATTTGAACGGCATCATGTGAATCAGCACCAAACCTTGGAGCTCCAACATTCTGCCATTCATTCAGACTGCTTGTTTGCTGTAACTGGTAAATACCGCCCTCAATCGTTGTCCATGATAGCCAACTCTGATCATTTACATCGTACATTGCTATTGTTAGAGAGTCTGCTGGGTTGCTTGGATCTGTGCCGGCAAGCAACTCTTCAAGGTTTGTAGCACCATCCCCATCGGAATCGCCATCTGCACCTTTCCATGCTGAGGTCCCTATTCCAAAATGAGATGATTGCCAGGAATCTGGAAGACCATCTTCATTTGCATCGATGCCCCAGGTTTGAGTGGAGGCGCTGACAGAATCGGCAGATACCGTTCCATCTGCATAAATATTCGATAAAGAAATGTTGTAGACTTGACCGGCCTCGAGGTCAGGAATGGTTAAACTTGTCGCTTCAGTATCAATGAATGAGTTACCTGGTCCGTAAGTAATACGATATCCGTAAATACTTTCATCGTGTGCATCTGGCCAAACGACGTTGACCGAATCAAAACCAGCTCCGAATGCATATACGTGACTGGGTATGGCCCTTCCAGCTAAAGGTTTGAATCTCTGACCAAACACTTCCAATGATTTCGAGGTGGAGGAAAACCCACTCCATGTCACTACAAGATTTTCATCATCGACACTGGCAACATTACCAAGAAATTGGCGACCGGATGTCGTCGTATTGATCAAGAGATCCTTACTCAGGGGGATTCCTTTTTTCACGCTCTTACCGTAGATGCCAGATGCATCTCCATCATGACCTAAACTTGTCCATGTGACAAAAAAGCCTCCTTCAGTGACACATGCCCTGGGCGCAAATTGATCACCGTAGGCAATAGTGTTGACAAGCATTGCCTTACCTTTGGGTGAACCTGATCTTGCATCAATCGATTGATAATAAATATCCCAGTTGTTATCTGTAATTATCCCTTTTGGTTTTGATGAATAAAACAAACCCAAGGATCTTTCATCAGAACTGATTACATGGGGATTGCTTGAAATCGAATCGCTCGAGGACAGAACTGACTCGTCAGATGACGCATTCCCAGCAGCATCAAAATGACGACCTTTGAGAACAATATCAAATTGACGTCCCCCACTGAAAAAATCGATCCTTCCGTTCCTCCTCACACTGTCGGATATTCCGGCCAGTTGTGCCGAAACCCAGACCGCATAAAAACCACCATTTTCGGTGGCTGAAATAGATAAGGATTTCTGATTGTAATCGGTTTCCTGCGACAAACCGAATTCACCAGTTTGTGGATTCCCTTTTGCTGAGAAGACTCTAGCAAATACGCCGTAATGACTACCGTCCTGACCGAGGCTGGACCAGGCAAATACAACATTGCCATTGTCTAGTGAGGCCACGACGGGATGGTTTTGTGTGTTGGCAGTTGTCTCGTTGACTAATAATTCACCTGTGAGAAAAACACCTTCAGATGAAATAAATCTGGTGTAAATGTCTCCATTGCTTTCCCAAACAACGACCGCGGACAAATCTACATCGGAAAGGAGCACGATCTGCGCATCAAGCTGATCTCCGCTAGTAGTTTCATTCACTGTGATTGGCTCGAAAACGCTGGAGGCGTTTTCGTCAACACGCAGCAAACTGATTCCTAAACCGTCGTTGTCAGCATGATGATCATTCCATGTGATGTAACCACCAAGCTTGTTCATCGCCAGGTTTTGATTGGATTGATCCCCGGGGATGTTTCCACCGATCAGAAATTCATCTCCATTTCGAGCCAAATCCGAGGCACAAATATTTGTAGAATCGATACAATGGCAAATCGAAATGATGGTTAGAATGATGATATTTCTTTTCATATGCTGCATGAAACAAATCATATTAGTGAGTGACGAATACCAGATTGATGTAAGCTTTAAGTTTCGTGTTAATGCCTGATCCTGAATAAATATTCCTGATCTTACGAATTACTCGGTGTCACTAGCCCGGTCTGAGAAAGTCAGCGGGTCATACGGCAGATTGTTTTCGTCATGAACACGGTTGCCAGCAGGGTCAACGATCGTTGGCGTTACGAAAATAGCCAAATTCTTTTTCTCTGTGAAGTTGGATTCGCTCCGGAAAAATCTTCCGAGGAAAGGAATATCGCCAAGAACTGGCACCTTGTCTTTGTGCTTGGCTACGTCTTCCGAAATCAGTCCACCTAGAACAACTGTTTGGCCATCCCATACGACAACACTGGTCAAAACTTGACGTGTTCGCAATCGAGGTAGA
>Ga0247592_1000095_pt1 | contig 11254 bp, 10 predicted proteins | sample 54RmetaT_FD_186106 | JGI IMG/M metagenome (GOLD analysis project Ga0247592, IMG submission 186106) | Metatranscriptome of seawater microbial communities from Monterey Bay, California, United States - 54R (Metagenome Metatranscriptome) | ecosystem: Environmental > Aquatic > Marine > Coastal...
CCCCAGAACCAACGAGGTCTCTTGTAGTAGTGATTTCTGCGATACAAATGCCAGTAGGAGCGAACACGACGCCAGTGGCCTTGATGGTTGCGGTACAAGGTGCGCAACCGGTACAGGTGAACTCCAATTCGCCGATATCGACCCCATCGCCAGTGAGTGCGGCCATGAAGGTGGTGGTTGTAGTGATTGCGGCGATACAAGTGCCAGTAGCTCCTGACGTTGTGCCATCGAGCTCCATCCCAACGACGGAGGATCCGCAAACGGTAGAGATGTCTGCCAACCTTGCGATAGCGTCCCCAGAACCAACGAGCTCGCTTGTAGTAGTGGTTTCTTCGCCAAAGATGCCAGTACGAACGCACACGACGCCAGTGACCTTGATAATTTCTGTACAGTGTGCGCAACCGATACTTGTGGATGCCAATGCGTCTGTATCCACCCCACACCCATTTGTGACGTCCATGCAGATGGTGGTTGTAATAATTGCGGCGGTACAAGTGCCAATAGCTGCGCACGTTGTGCCATCGAGACCCATCCCAACGTCTGTAAATCCGCAAACGGTACAAATGTCGACCGATCCTTCGGTATCGCCCCCAGAACCAGCGAGGACGCTTGTAGTAATAATTGCGTCGATAAAGGTGCCAATATGCGCGGACACGACGCCAGCGGCCTTGATGATTGCGGTACAAGGTGCGCAACCGGTACAGATGGACTCCAATTCGTCGATAGCGACCCCACCTCCAATGGGTTCGACCATGCAGGTGATGATTGTAGTGATTGCGACGCCAGAGATGCCAATAACTGCGGACATTGTGCCATCGGGAACCATCCCAGCGGCGGAGAATCCGCAAGCGGTAGAGATGTCTGCCAACCTTGCGATAGCGTCCCCAGAACCAACGAGGTCGCTTGTAGTAGTGATTGCGACGCCACAAGTGCCAATAAGAACGAACGCGGCGCCAATGTCCCTGGTAATTTCGGTACAACGTGCGAAGGCGGTAACGGTGAACCCCAATGCGGCGGTAACCGCCCCAGACCCATTTGTGTCTGCCATGGAGGTGATGGTTGTAGTAATTGCGGCGGTACAGATGCCAGTAGCTGCGCACATTGTGCCAACGATGTCCATCCCATCGCCGGTAGACTCGGAGCCGATACCTGTGGCGGCCAATTTTGCGATAATGGTTCGTCCAGAACCACCGTGGCTTCTTGTAGTAGTGGTTCCTGCGGTAGAGATACCAGTAAGCACGCACACGACGCCAGTGGCCTTGGTGATTTCTGTACTTGATTCGCAACCGATACAAATGCACTCCCTTCCGACGGAAACTGCCCCACCGCCACTGAACTCGGCCATGGTGGTGATGATTGTAATGGTTTCTGCGGTACAAACGCCAGTAGCTTCTGACGTTCCGCCAGCGAGCTCCATCCCATCGACGAAGGACACGCAAACGGTACAAATGCCGCCCCACGCGCCGGAAGCGATTGCTCCAGGACCAGCGAGCGGGCTTGTAGTAATGGTTGCGCTTCCAGAGATGCCAGTAGGAACGGACGAACCGCCAATGGCCCTGATGGTTGCGCTGTAAGATGCGTTTGCGGTATCTGTGCACACCAATACGGCGGAAGTGTCCCCAAATCCATCGGTGTCTTCCATGCAAGCGGTGGTTGTAATAGTTGCGACGATACAAGTGCCAATAGCTGCGCACTTTGTGCCATCGAGAACCGTCCCAACGGCGGAGGATTCGCAAGCGGTACAGGTGCCGGCCGATGCGGCGGCTGCCGCCCCAAACCCAACGACGTGGCTTGTAGTAGTGGTTCCGCCTGTACAAGTGCCAATAGGAGCGAACGCGACGCCAATGGCCTTGGTAATTGCGGTACAATGTCCGGAGGCGATAAAGATGCACGCCCATGCGACGGAACCGACCCCAGACCCAACGGGTGCGGCCGTGATAACGGTGGTTGTAATGGTTTCGTCGCCACAGATGCCAGTACGAGCGAACCTTACGCCAGTGAGCTCCATCCCATCGGCGATAAATGCGCAAGCGGTAGCGGTGGCGACCCACCCGCTTGTACCGGCCACCCCAGAACCATCTTGGCCTCTTGTAGTAATGGTTCCGCCTCCAAAGGTGCCAATAAGATCGAATGCGACGCCAGTGGCCCTGTCTGTTGACATAAAGTGTTCGCAAACGGTAAAGGTGCACGCCAATTCTGCGATACCGTCCCCAGCGCCACTGATGACGGCCATGCAGACGGTGATTGTAGTGGTTGCGATTGTACAAATGCCAGTAACTTCGAATGGTGACCCACCTGTGGCCCGTCCACCTTCTGAGAATTCGGAGCCGGTAGCGATGACGGCCAATGCGACGGAACCGTCCCCAGAAATACCTGTTTCGACGGTAGTAATGATTGCGCCGATACAAGCGCCAGTATGCCCGCACACGCCGCCAACGTCGATGAACCAAGCGTTGCAGCACACGGAGTCGGTAGAGGTGCAGTCCAATTCGTCGGTAGCTGCCCCAGATCCAGCGGTGGCGATAACCGTAATGATGGCGGCGAATAAGGTGCCAATAGCGTCGAACCACAATCCAACGGGCCCCATTCCAGCGACGCAACACACGCTGCCTGTACAAGTGATACCCAATGCGACGGTAAGCACCCCATCGCCACTGACGTGGCTTGTAATAATGGTTGCGGCGCCACAGGTGCCAGTACGAGCGGACACGACGCCAATGTCCTTGGTGATTGCGGTACAAGGTACGCAACCGATAGAGGTGGACACCGATGCGACGGAATCTTCCCCAGGCCCAGCGATGGCGGCCATGGAGGTGATGATTATAATGATTGCGACGATACAGGTGCCAATAGCTGCGGATAGTGACCCAAGAAGAACCTGTCCATCTTCTCAGGATGCGCAGACGATACCGGTGACGCCCAATACGGCGATACCTGCCCCAGAACCACCTTGCTGGCCGGTAGTAGTGATTGCGTTTCCAGAGTCGCCAGTATGCGCGAACACGACGCCAATGTCCTTGGTAGTTGCGATGGAGGATACGAAGACGGTAGAGATGCACACCAATGCGTCGGTAAGTTCCCCATGTCCATCTGGTCCTTCCGTGCAAGCGATGGTTGTAGTGGTTGCGACGGTAGAGATGCCAGTAGCTCCGCACTTTGTGCCAGCGGGATCCAGTCCAGCGCTTGTAGATGCGCAAGCGGTACAAGTGCCGTCCAACTCGCCGCGTGCGGCCCCAGAACCATCTGGGGCGTTTGTAATAATGATTGCGCCTCCAAAGATGCCAATAGGATCGGACATGGCGCCAGGAAGTGTGCCAAAACCTCCGCAGAATGCGCAATCGGTACAAATGTGTGCCAATTCGCCTATATTTGCCCCAGAACCACCTGTAATGGCCGTGCAATCTGTGTCGGTAGTGATTGCGGCGATAAAGATACCAGTATGCACGCACACGAATCCATTTACCACCATTCCACCGCTTCAGGATGCGGAGGCGGTACAGATGACGGCCAATGCGCCGATTTCGACCCCAGAACCAACGGGGCCTGCGGTAGTAATGATTCCTGCGCCAAAGATGCCAGTAGGCTCGAACGCGACGCCAGTGGCCTTGGTAGTTTCTCCACAAGGTTCGCCGACGGTAGCGGTGCACACCGATGCGGCGGTAGCCACCCCAAGTCCATCGTGTTCTGCCATGATAAGGATGGTTGTAGTGATTTCGGCGGTACAAGTGCCAGTAGCTCCGCACTTTGTGCCAGCGGGTTCCAGTCCAGCGCTTGTACGTTCGAAGCCGATACAGGTGCCGGCCAATCCGACGGTAACGGCCCCAGAACCATCGAGGCTTCCTGTAGTAGTGATTGCGTCGCCACATGTGCCAGTATGATCGCACTCGGCGCCAGTGTCCTTGATAATTCCTGTACAATGTGCGGAGACGGTACCGATGCACACCAATACGACGGTACGAACCCCACGTCCATCTGTAACGTCCATGGAGGTGGTGATTGTAATGGTTCCTGCGGTAGAGACGCCAGTACCGGCGAATAACCACCCACTTGCTGCCTGTCCAGCGGTACTGAATTCTGAGACGATACAGATGTCGGCCGATGCGACGGGCTGAACCCCAGCCCCATCGATTTGGACGGTAGTACTTGTTGCGTTTCCACATTCGCCAGTAGGCACGGATTCTTCGCCAGTGTCCATTGTAGTTTCGCTGCAAAATACGCAGACGATATTGATGGTGACCCACGCGACGGTAGCCACCCCAGATCCAGCGGGTGCGTCCATGCAGCCGATGACGATAGTGGTTGCGGCGCCACAAGTGCCAATAACGGCGAATGGCTACCCAACGGGCACCAGTCCAGCGCTTCAGGATTCGCTGGCGATACAGGTGATAACCAATTCTTCGGTACCGACCCCAGAACCAACGAGCTCGCTTGTAGTAGGCATTCCTGCGGTACAAATGCCAGTAGGAACGGACACGCCGCCAATGTCCCTGGTGATTACGATAGAGCGTTCGCAGGCGGTACAGGTGTGTGCCAATGCGACGGAACCGGCCCCAGGTCCAGCGGTGGCGACCATGGTGCGGATGGTTGTAATGGTTGCGACGGTAGAGATGCCAGTAGCTGCGCACATTTCGCCAACGTGCGCCATCCCAGCGGCGGAGAATTCGCAATCTGTACAAATGTCGTCCAATCCGACGATGGGCTCCCCAGAACCACCGGCGAGGGCGGTAGTAATGATTCTTCCGCCACAAATGCCAATAAGATCGGACTCGACGCCAATGTCCCTGGTAATTTCGCCAGAGGGTACGGTGGCGGTACAGGTGCACACCAATTCGCCTGTATCCTCCCCACTGCCAACGGGTTCGCCCATGCAACCGGTGGTTGTAATGGTTCCTTCGAATGAGGTGCCAGTACTGGCGGACAATTGTCCAGCGACTGCCAGTCCACCGTCGCAGGATTCGCAAGCGATACAGATGTCGATGAACTCTCCTGTATCTGCCCCAGCCCCATCTCGGACGTCTGTAGTAATGATTTCGTCGCCAGAGATGCCAATAGGATCGCACACGGCGCCAGTGGCCTTGGTAATTTCGCCACAAGTGGCGATGGCGATACAAATGGAGCCCGATGCGGCGGTAACCACCCCACGTCCATCGCGTTCGTCCATGGAGGTGGTGGTTGTAGCGATTGCGACGCCACAAATGCCAGTAGCTGCGAACCTTGTGCCATCTCGCACCGTCCCAGCGCCTGTACACGCGCAGGCGGTACTGATGTCGTCCGACTTTTTTGTAATGGTTGGTCCAAAACCAGCGCGGACGTCTGTAGTAGTGGTTCTTCCTCCACAAGTGCCAGTAAGAGCGGACTTTGCGCCAATGCCCTTGATAGTTTCGGAAAAGCGTTCGCAATCGATATCGGTGATGTCCAATGCGTCTGTAGCTTCCCCATCGCCACTGGACCTTGCCATGGAGGTGATGATTGTAATGGTTGCGCCTGTACAATCGCCAATACCGGCGAACGACAACCCACTTGCCCCCTGTCCATCTCTTCAGGATTCGCAGGCGGTAGAGATGCCGACCAATTCGGCGGTGAGACCCCCAGAACCACCGGGCTGGCTTGTAGTAATGATTTTTCCTGTATAAGTGCCAGTACGACCGCACGTGTTTCCAGCGGTTGTGCCAGAAGCGTTTGCGGATGCGCAAGCGGTAGAGATGAACACCGATGCGTCGATAGCGACCCCAGAACCAGCGGAACTTTCCGTGCAGATGATGGCGGTACTTGTTCTTCCTCCACAGGTGCCAGTAGCTTCGAACATTCACCCAGCGCGAACCTGTCCAGCGCCTCAGAATGCGCAATCGATACAAGTGGTATCCCACCCGACGGTACCGACCCCAGAACCAGCGACGAGGTTTGTAGTAATGGTTTCGCCTCCACAAATGCCAGTAGGACCGAACTTTTCTCCAGTGCCCTTGGTAGTTCCTGAAAAGGGTCCGGAGACGGTACAAATGGACGCCGAAGCGGCGATACTGACCCCAGACCCATCGAACGCGGCCATGGAATTTGTGGTTGTAATGATTGCGCCTCCACAGGTGCCAGTAATGGCGTACGACTCGCCAGCGATGGCCATCAAACCGCTTGTAAATTCGGTGGCGGTACAAATGCCGACCAATGCGACGGTAACGTCCCCAAAACCAACGAGATGGGCGGTAGTACTTGTTTTTTCGCCACATGTGCCAGTAAGCTCGAATCCGTCGCCAGTGACCGTTGTAGTTTTTCTGGAGAATGCGCAATCGATATTGATGATGTCCCATTCGACGGAATTTGCCCCAGATCCAGCGGGAGCGTCCATGCAGTCGGTGGCGGTAATGATTTCGTCGCCACAGACGCCAGAGGCGTCGAACAAGAACCCAACGAACACCAGTCCATCTGTAGAGGACTCTGGCACGGTACAAGTGGTATCCGATCCGACGGTACCTGCCCCAACGCCACACAGGTCGCCGATAGTAATGGTTTCGACGCCACAGGTGCCAGTAAGACCGAACCCGGCGCCAGCGGCCTTGGTAATTCCGGTACAATGTCCGCAAGCGATACCTGTGCACTCCAATGCGCCTGAATCGGCCCCAAATCCACTTGGTTCGGCCATGCAGTTTGTGATTGTAATGGTTTCGTCGGACCAAGTGCCAATACCGACGCACAGTGACCCAAGCGGAGCCAGTCCAGCGCTTGAGGATGCGCATGCGATACAGGTGCCGCCCGATCCGGCGATGCGGACCCCAGTACCACCGACTTGGTCTGTAGTAATGATTCTTTCTCCACATGTGCCAGTAGGAACGCACACGACGCCAGGATCCCTGGTAGTTGCGCCACAAATGGCGGCGACGGTAGAGATGGTGTCCGATGCGTTTGAAGCGTCCCCACGTCCAGCGGGTTCTTCCATGATATCGATGATTGTAATGGTTCCTGCGGTACAGGTGCCAGTAGCTGCGGATGGCAACCCACTTGCTCCCTGTCCACTTTTTGTAGACCCGCCGCCTGTACAGGTGTCGGCCCACTCGTCTGTAGTGGCGGCCCCAGAACCATTTGGGTCTGCGGTAGTAATGATTCCGTCGCCACATGTGCCAGTAAGACCGAACACGACGCCAGTGGCCTTGGTAATTCCGGTACAGAGTTCGCAAGCGATACCGGTGCACTCCAATGCGCCTGAAGCTGCCCCAAGTCCAGCGAGTTCGACCATGGAAGCGATGATTGTAGTGGTTCTTTCGCCACAGATGCCAATAGCGACGAACGACAACCCACTTGGAACCGGTCCACCGGTACTGGATGCGGTGTCGGTACAAGTGTCTCCCGACTCGACGGTACCCACCCCATCCCCAGCGATTCGGCTTGTAGTAATGATTTCGTCGCCACAGATGCCAGTAGGCACGCACTCGGCGCCAGTGTCCTTGATAGTTCCGATACAAAACACGCAGACGGTAGAGATGATGGCCGACTCGGCGATATTGTCCCCATCTCCACTGCGTGCGACCATGGAGGCCGTGGTTATAATGGTTTCGTCGCCACAAGTGCCAGTAGCTTCGGACATTGTGCCAGCGAGCCCCGTCCCATCGGCGGAGGGTTCGCAATCTGTAAAGATGTCGGCCAACTCGACGGAACTTGCCCCAGAACCACTGGGGTCGCTTGTAGTAGTGATTCCGTCGGTACAAATACCAGTAAGCTCGCACACGGCGCCACCGGCCTTGGTAGTTGCGGTAGAGCATGCGCAACCTGTAGAGATGATGGCCAATTCGGCGGTAACGGCCCCAGCGCCACTGAGTCCGGCCATGATGGCGGTGATTGTAATGGTTGCGTTTGATTAAGTGCCAATACGTGCGGATGGTGACCCACTGACGCCCATCCCACCTCCGCAAGATGCGAAGGCGATACAGGTGTCTGTGCACTCGCTTTGTACGGCCCCAGAACCAACGTGCTGGTTTGTAGTAGTGATTCTTCTTCCACATGTGCCAATACGAGCGCACATGGATCCAGCGGTGGTGCCAGAACCGACGCAAGATTCTTCGTCGGTACAAGTGGTGTCCAATCCTGCGGTAACTCCCCCATGACCAATGGTAGCGGCCATGGAGGCGGTGCCGGAAATGGTTGCGGCGAATGAGATGCCAGTAACTTCGGACAGTGATCCATTTGCGCCCTGACCACCGACGAAGAATTCGAAGACGGTAGAGATGGCGGCCAATGCGGCGCTGCCTGCCCCAGAACCACCTACGAGGACGATAATAATGATTCTTCTTCCACAAGTGCCAGTAAGATCGCACCTTGGTCCATTTGTGCAAGGTTCGCCTGCGGTAGAGATGACGACCAATACGCCTGTAGCGGCCCCATGACCATCGTGTCTTGCGTGTCTTGCGTGTCTTGAAGTGATTCTTGCGGTACATGACCCACCTCTTCGACACTGCGCGCCAGTTTTTGCCCTTCTTCCGCCAATACTTCTTCAGGCGGTAGAGATGTCTGCCCATCCGCTTGGTTCGGCCCCAGGTTGTACGGGTGAATCGACGACGACGACGACGGCGAATGCACCGCACTCGACCCCTTCGACTGCCACTCCTGGACCAGGAGCGTCGCACCACGTACCAACGTCGTCCATTAGATCGCCAAGTGATCCGTTTACGATATCGATGAGATCCAATGCGGCGCCAGCCGCCAAACGTCACGCGAACTCTGAATCGACAGCCACCCTTTCCCTTGGCCTTCCGAGCACCACGACGAGTGCGACGACGAGTCTTGATTCGACGACCTGCCTTGGCGTAGTGGTAACCTCGCCACACACTGGAATAGTAAATCTTATTTTTCTTGTTCACCGCAAACAATTGGTGATTGCTCTGCGCGAGCCAGGTCGCTCTGCCGGGCACCCGCTTCCAAGAGCCCTTGATACCAGTCTTGCACCACAGCGTGTTCCAATGTGCGAGGACACCACAGACAGTGTTGTACCCATTGATACTCACCTGCCGAAGTTTGCCCCCAAAGCGCCGCCATCGACGACCGCGGGCACCACCAGAGCGCCAGTACAGTGCTTGACCACCACCGACCACCACCATGTTGTGATTGTTCAGTGCCACATTAGAGGCGCGGCCTTGAACTTGCTTCCACTTTGTGTTTGCAGCACGGCAAAAAATGAGGTTGGCCTTATTCACCCCACAGATGTCACCACGGTTGTTGACTGCGATGTCGGTCATGGCAGCCTTGCCAAGGTGTTGCCATTTGCCTGTCTTGCCTGTTTGCCTTCGCCACAAGTTGCCTCCTGGGTGAACACCAACGATAACTGCATTTGAAATAGCAACGGTTTTCAAGGACCCTGGAATGCGATACCAGCCAGTCTTGCCTGGCATCATGCCGTGGACATGATTGTGTTTGTTGACAGAGACAACCTCACCAAAATCATTGGCTGCAATTTGCCGAGCAGCTCCAGGGACAACTCGCCAGGAAACAGCCCACCTTCCATAACTTCCACCGAACTTCCTTGCACCTGTGTTGCCCTTAGAGGTTCGGGTGTGGTGATGTTTACGCGCAACAGCTCCGCGACGATAGAGCAGCCAGCGGAGACGACGGCTTTGCCATTTGCCATTTCTTTTTACCCAGAACCGAGTGAGGCGGTAATAGCGACTGCCAATCTTTTTGACCCTACCATAGGACTTGCGGCGACGACCTTTGCCATGCAGAGTGTATCGCATACGTATACGGCGTTTGCCCCGACGAATCCAGCGAAAGACGTATCGGCCACGACTATACGTCCTCAACTTGGAGACATACCGTGTGCGGACTCGTTGACGTCGAGTAATATGACATGAAACTTTCCATTGTGTGACTGCGTTGAAGCCTGCACTGGCCGCTGCTGCATGACCATTCTTGTGAGCTGCGATGTACTTGCCAAATCGGGATCGAAATCCAATGTACTTACCTCGAGCAACAAGCCTGAAATGCTCCCATGCACGGCACCATGGACGATTCCACTGCAACTGTCCATTCGGTTGTGCTGACAAGTACTTACCCTGGATAGATCTGATGCACACAAAACTACGCCTTCCATACACCCAAAACTTTGCATGTTTGCTTGATTTGGTGTCGGCTTTGCCTTGATGACCTGCTGCTCGGAAGTACTTGCCGAACTTCCTGTTCTTGGCGTGACAGCTATTCCTTCTTTTCGAATACAAGAGGACCCTTGTGCTTGTTCTGAACCATCCCCGCTTCTTCTTCCATGACCACCTGAAGCCATACCGGCGAGATCGCCGTCGAGCCGCCTGGGCCTTGCCTTTCCAGACTGAAGAAAAATAGACATGGCCAGACTTGGAAAGCATGAAGACTTGATGGTCACTCAATGCAAGCCACGAAGCTGGGCCACCTTTCACACGTCGCCAGCTGCCCTTCAAGCCAGTTTTGCACCACATGGTCTTCCAATGCTTGAGCACACCACAGACGGTGTTGAAGCCATTGATGTTGACTTGTTGCAATTTACCACCAAATCGCTGCCAGCGGTTTCCACGAACACCCTTGGGCCTGAAATAGATGCCTCCGCGTCGCACAGCAACCATGTTCTGATCATTCAGGGCAACATTCGTTGCTTTGCCAGGAACCTGCTTCCAACTGCTTTGGATGGTTCTGCAGTAAATGTTTTGCGCTTTGTTGACTCCACAAATGTCGCCACGATTGTTGACTGCAAGATCAACCATGTGCGATCGGCCCATGTACACCCACTGACTGCTTGGGCCTGTCGCCTTGCGCCAATCTTGGCCACGGTTGTTCACACCCACCACTAATGAATTTGAGATGGCTGCATGTTTCAAAGTCCCTGGTAAACGATACCAACCTGTTTGCCCTGGCACAATTCCGTAGATGTGGTGATGCTTGTTCACCGCAATGACTTCACCAAAATTGTTCGCTTCAATGTGGACGAAGCTGCCAGGCACGCGTCTGAAAGTCACAGACGGTGCATTGAAATGTCCACCAAACTTCTGGGCAAGTGTGTTTGTGCCCCTTAAAACATCATCTGAATCAACTTCTGCATAATCTGCTGAATCGTGTTCATGCGTCAGATTCTCCAAGGGAGAATCCAATTCATCTTGAATGAGCGCCGATGCCAAGTGATCTTCTTCTGCCAGAACTCTATAGGCACATATTAGCCATGCGATTAGAAATCGCATGGCCAGATCACCGCCCGAGTTGAGGTTTACTCGGGAATGCGGCTGAATCTGGTTGAGCCGTAGATATCTTGAGC